>Ga0079305_1000199_pt1 | contig 143848 bp, 127 predicted proteins | sample LMS_cellobiose_e_FD_79183 | JGI IMG/M metagenome (GOLD analysis project Ga0079305, IMG submission 79183) | Rumen-fistulated moose microbial communities from Alaska, USA - LMS_cellobiose_enrichment | ecosystem: Host-associated > Mammals > Digestive system > Stomach > Rumen fluid ...
CAGCTTGCTGTCTGGAACAGAAAATACAACAACTTCCCCATGCGTCCCCTCAACTGGGCCTCTCCGAAGGACGTCCTTTCTTCTTTTCCCAATTCTGTAACATATCATTGACAAACCTACACGGAAATTGACGGTGGGGGGATGGTATGGTATACTGCGGAATGCAAATCGGGATTTGACGAGGTGAAAGATGATTGCCTATTCAATATTCATGTTTGTAATAGCAGTTTTCCTCTTTATTGTTGGCATTGCAATATATAAGGGAAATACAAAGCTGATACATAATTACCACCAAACACACGTTAAGGAATCCGAGAGGCAAGAATATGGCCGAGCTTTTTCAAAGGGAGTGTTTGCAATATGCGCAACACTTATCATCAGTGGAATTGTTGCGTTATTTGGCGAAGAAAATGCAATTATAGCAGCCAGTTTGATCGTTTTGATTGCGGGACTTATCGTTTCTTTTGTTATCATAGCAAGAGTTCAAAAGAAATATAATGGCGGATTCTAGCGACAACAAATTCCAGTCTGCCGACCTCCCCCATCCCATCCACTGTGAACCGAGGTGATTCCCATGGCCCTCCCCCGTCTGCGCTGGCGGGATTCCTCCTTCTGGCGCACCGCCCTCCGCCTGGCCCTGCCCGTGGCGGTCCAGAACCTTCTCGTCAGCTCCTTCGCCCTGGTGGACACCCTCATGGTGGGCCAGCTGGGGGACGTGCCCCTGTCGGCCATCGGCATGGCCACTCAGTGGGCCTGGTTTCTGAATATCTGCCAGTTCGGCTTCTGCTCCGGGGCCACCCTGTTCTACGCCCAGTACTGGGGGGTGAAGGACGTGAAGGGCATCCACCGGGTCTACGGCACCGCCATGACCGCGGTGATGGCCATTTCCGCCGTCTTCACCTGCATCTGCGTCTTCGCCCCCCGGCCGGCCATGATGCTCTTCAACCGCACCCCCGAGGTGGTGGCCCAGGGGGCGGCCTATCTCCGGGTGGCGGGGCTGTCCTACATCGCCCAGATGGCCGTGAGTATGATCGGGGCGGTCCTCCGGTCCACCGGGCGGGTGAAGCTGCCCATGTTCACCGCCGTCCTCACCACCGCCCTGAACATCACCCTGGACTACGGCCTGATCTTCGGGAAGCTGGGCCTGCCCCGGATGGGCATCACGGGGGCCGCCTGGGCCACGGTCATCGCCTCCTGGGCGGGGCTGGTCTTCGTGCTCCTGGTGTCGGCGGTCCAGCGGAACATCCTCTACGGCCCGGCGAAGGAGTTCTTCGACTTCCGCCGGGACAGGCTGCTGGAATACTTGAAAAAGTCCTTCCCCGTGGTGGTCAACGAGGTGGCCTGGGGGCTGGGGACCGTGGTCCTCAACCTGGTCTACTCCAACCTGGGCTATGAGTACTTCGCGGCGGTGACCATCGTCCGCACCTTCGAGAACCTGGCCTTCGCCCTGCTCATCGGCCTGTGCTCGGCCTGCGCCATCATGGTGGGCAACTCCGTGGGGGCCGGGAGCATCGACCACGGGGTGGCCCACGCCCGGCGGTTCGTCCTGCTGGAGCCCGCCCTGGGCATCCTGCTGGGGGGCGTCCTCATCGCCGCCCGGCACCCCATGATCCACCTGTTCAACACCGGCGGGGCCCTGTCGGAGCTGACCTACTCCAGCGCGGTGATCATCCTCATCCTCTACAGCGGCCACATGATCACCCGGAACATCCCCTACATCACCATCGTGGGCATCTACCGGGCAGGGGGCGACACCTCCACCGGCGTCAAGTACGACATGGGCTGCCTGTGGCTGCTGTCCATCCCCACCACCGTGGTCTGCGCCTACGTCCTCCATCTCCCCTTCCCGGTGGTCTACGCCCTGATGCTCATGTCGGAGGACTACGTGAAGACTGCCCTTTGCCTGCGGCACTTCTACTCCTGGCGGTGGCTCATGCCCGTCACCGACGAGGGGCGCCAGGCCCTGAGGGCCTGGAAGGCCCGGTACCACATCACCACATGAACGGAGGAACACGCTATGGACCTGACCGGACGGCACTACACCTGGTTCCAGAACACGGATTGTGAATACTTCCCCTGCCACAACGACGTGGCGGACTTCAACTGCCTCTTCTGCTACTGCCCCCTCTACCGGATGGAGGACTGCGGCGGGGGGTACGTTCTGCGCAACGGGGTGAAGGACTGCTCCTTCTGCCTTATGCCCCACAACGGGGCGGAGGGCTACGCCTACGTGCTGGCCAAGCTCCGCCAGGCCAACGCCTTCGGAAAAAAAGGCACCGAAGCAGAGGGGCAGGCGGGCGGTCTGGCGCTGAAAAAGCTGAACGATGCCCTCACCGTATGCAAGGTGTCTTCGGAAGCGGATCTGGACCTGACCCGCCCGTTTTACTTCATCGGAAAGACCGACCAGGAGCTCTCCCTGGTCTGCCGGACGGAGGACACCCCGGCAAACGCCACCCATCGGGACGACGGCTGGAAGGGGTTCCGGGTCCAGGGCACCCTGGATTTCTCCCTCACCGGCATCCTGGCCAGGCTGTCGGGGCTGCTGGCGGAGCGGGAGATCCCCCTCTTCGCCGTATCCACCTACAACACCGATTACATCCTGGTCAAAGAGGAGAACTTCCCCCGAGCCCTGGCGGTGCTGGAAGGGGCCGGGTACCGGGTGGAATGAGCCCCGCAGCAGGAAACGGCAAAAGGGGCTGTTCCAAAAGACGAAAAGCGCCCTCTCCGTCACGGCTGTGCCGTGCCACCTCCCCCAAGGGGGGAGCTGGCATTCGCGCAGCGAATGACTGAGAGGGCTTCCTTTTGCGACTGCCCCTTCTTCGCTTACGGCAGACAGCTCTCCGGGTCGAAGGGCTCCCCCTGCCAGCGTATCTCGAAATGACAGTGGGGGCCGGTGGACCGCCCCGTGGAGCCCACCAGAGCCACCTCCTGTCCCTGCTCCACCCAGTCCCCCTCCCCGGCCAGAAACTCCGAGCAATGGGCGTAGCAGGTCACGTACCCGTTGCCATGGTCGATCTGGAGCAGGTTGCCGTAGGTCCCCTTCTCCCCGGCAAAGCACACCGTCCCGGCGGCGGCGGCGGTGATGGCCGTCCCCTGGGGGGCGGCGATGTCCGTCCCCCGGTGGAAGTTGTCCGTCCCGAAGATGTGCCGGTTCCCGAAGGGGGAGGTCACCCGGCCCTGACAGGGCCACTGAAACCGCCCCGCCGCGGCCTCCGGTCCGGTCCCCGTCCCCACGGCCACGACCTGGGCGACCGGCTCTGTGACGGTGGTTTCGGATACGGTCCGGCGACTCTCCTCCCGGCCGTCCCGGAAGAGCACCCGGTCCACCCGCTTTTCCAGGCCGTCGGCGCCCTCCCGGAGCACCCGGGTCTCCCCCGGCAGCAGGGTGGGGTCCTCCCGCTCCTCCACCGGGGCGGGGATGGGCTGGCAGCAGATTTCCTCGGCCACCGTCACGCCCGGAAGGACTCGGTGGTCCCACTCCACGTCCTCCGCCGGGACCCAGGCCGGGACGGCGCTCTCTCCGGCAACGGAGAGGAGGGTCCCGGTCCGAGACTCCGCCCCCTCCGCCGTCAGAACGCGGGTCTCCTCCACCCGAATGTCCGTCAGGGGCCCGTTCTCCAGAGGGACCGCCCAGCACAGCACCCCCACAGACACCGCCAGGGCCACGGACACCGCCGCCCCCGTCATGGCTGCAAGAAGCAGGGCCGAGGGCTTCCGTCCCCGGGGTCTGCGGCCGTTCATCCGGGCGATCTCCGCCAGCAGGGCCTCCGGCCCGGTGGGGTCTTCCGTCAGGTCAGGCATCCTCGGTATTCTCAAAGCTGTCTCCTTTCCCGTCTCACATTTGATTACAAATCGGTTACAAAGCCATGGTACAGGGACGACCAGCCCCCGTCAAGGGGGGCAAAACGGGGCTTTTCCACTGGTTTTCTCCTCTGATGGGGAAGCCCGTCGCCGGGGGCGGGATCCGTCCGGTTTCGCCCCGGGATTTCCCCTCCGCCCTCTTTACAGGGAGTATTTTTCACGCTATAATACTGTCTACTGAATTAACCGCAATGCGGTTTATTCACGGGGCGGTGCCCCGCAATCCGCCAAAATCGTTGATTTTGGCGGATTCAGGCATTGTTACAATGCGTGTTTTTCGCAAAGCAAAGGATCTGCTTTGCGAAAAGGCGCAAGGTTTTTGCGCCATTGGGCGCAGAAACCTTGCACTTGAACCAATCGTTAGAGCCTTGAAAACCTTGGTTTTCAAGGTTTGTGGATTTGTTCAGCACGCATTATAAATAATACGCAACGTTAAAAAGAACCGATCGGAGGTCCGCCGCCATGAATGAAGGATTTACCCGCGCCCTGAGCGCACTGCGCCGGGAGAAGGGCGTCAGCCAGCGGCAGGCCGCCAGGGAGCTGGGGGTCTCCCAAGCCCTGCTGTCCCACTACGAAAACGGCATCCGGGAGCCCGGCCTGGCCTTTGTGGTCCGGGCCTGCGACTACTACGGCGCCTCGGCTGACTACCTTCTGGGCCGGACGGACCGGCGGACGCCCCCCGCCGCCCAACCGGACAGCCAGGCGATGGAGCAGGCAGCCCGGACCCTGGCGGAAGCCGCCTGCGCGGACCCCACCCTGGGAGCCCTGCTGCGGCAGACCGCCCGGCAGCTGAAATAAAAACCACGGCCTCAGGCCGGAGGAGGAACATAGATGACAGGCCAAAGTAAGATCCGTAACTTTTCCATCATCGCCCACATCGACCACGGCAAATCCCTCCCCGCAAAATGATCCCCTTTTGCGGGGACCCTAAGTCTGATTTGACATGCTCGGGGCAAATCAATTGCCCCTGCGCCAAGGTTTTGCTTCGCAAAACGCTTGTTCGCGTAGATTTGCCTATGGAGGAATTTTTATGACTGACCAATCCAAAATCCGTAACTTTTCCATCATCGCTCACATCGACCACGGCAAATCCCTCCCCGCAAAATGATCCCCTTTCGCGGGGACCCCAAGTCTGATTTGACATGCTCGGGGCAAGTGAATTGCCCCTGCGCCAAGGTTTTGCTTCGCAAAACACTTGTTTGCGTAGATTTGCCTATGGAGGAATTTTTATGACTGACCAATCCAAAATCCGTAACTTTTCCATCATCGCTCACATCGACCACGGCAAATCCCTCCCCGCAAAATGATCCCATTTCGCGGGGACCCCAAGTCTGATTTGACATGCTCGGGGCAAATCAATTGCCCCTGCGCCAAGGTTTTGCTTCGCAAAACGCTTGTTCGCGTAGATTTGCCTATGGAGGTAATTATATGACTGACCAATCCAAAATCCGTAACTTTTCCATCATTGCCCACATCGACCACGGCAAATCTACGCTGGCCGACCGGCTGCTGGAGCTGTGCAACGCCGTGCCGGAGCGGGAGATGTCCGACCAGCTCCTGGACAACATGGACCTGGAGAAGGAGCGGGGCATCACCATCAAGGCCCGGGCGGTGACCATCCATTACAAGGCCCTTGACGGGGAGAAATACACCCTGAACCTCATCGACACCCCGGGCCACGTGGACTTCAACTACGAGGTCTCCCGGTCCCTGGCCGCCTGCGAGGGGGCCATCCTGGTGGTGGACGCCTCCCAGGGAGTGGAAGCCCAGACCCTGGCCAACACCTACCTGGCTATGGACCACGACCTGGAGATCCGCCCGGTGATCAACAAGATCGACCTGCCCGCCGCCGACCCCGCCCGGGTGAAGGAGGAGGTGGAGAACGTCATTGGCCTGGACGCCGCCGACGCCCCTGAAATTTCCGCCAAAATGGGCGTCAACATCCAGGCGGTGCTGGAGGACGTGGTGAACAACGTTCCCGCCCCCGAAGGCGACCCCAAGGCCCCCCTGAAGGCCCTGATCTTCGACAGCCAGTACGACGCCTACCGGGGGGTGGTGGTCTACTTCCGGGTGATGGAGGGGACCCTGAAGCTCTCCGACACTGTGCGGATGATGGCCTCCGGGGCGGAATACGGCCTGGTGGAGATCGGCCACCTGCTGCCCACCAGGCTGGAGCCCTGCAAAGAGCTCTCCGCCGGGGAGGTGGGCTACCTCACCGCCTCCATTAAGAACGTGAAGGACACCCAGGTGGGCGACACCATCACCACCGTGGCTTCTCCCGCCGACGAGCCTCTCCCCGGCTACCGGCCCGCCCGGAGCATGGTCTACTGCGGCATCTACACTGAGGACGGCTCCAAGTTCCCCGACCTGCGGGACGCCCTGGAGAAGCTCCAGCTCAACGACGCCTCCCTGACCTTCGAGCCGGAGACCTCGGCGGCCCTGGGCTTCGGCTTCCGCTGCGGCTTTTTGGGGATGCTCCACATGGAGATCATCCAGGAGCGGCTGGAGCGGGAGTTCGACCTGGACCTGATCACCACCCTGCCCAACGTCATCTACGAGGTCACCAAGACCGACGGGTCCGAGGTCCGGGTGGACAACCCCCACAACTACCCCGACCCCTCGGTGATCGCCGAGCAGCGGGAGCCCTTCGTCAAGGCCTCCATCATATCCCCCCCGGACTACGTGGGCAACATCATGCCCATGTGCCAGGAGCGCCGGGGGGAGTTCAAGGATATGCAGTATCTGGACACCAACCTGGTGGAGATTCACTACCACATGCCCCTCAACGAGATCATCTACGACTTCTTCGACGCCCTGAAGGCCCGGACCAAGGGCTACGCCTCCCTGGACTATGAGTTCCTGGACTACCGCCCCTCGGACCTGGTGAAGGTGGACCTGCTCCTCAACGGCGAGCAGGTGGACGCCCTGTCCTTCATCGTCCACCGGGAGAAGGCCTACGGCCGGGCCCGGAAGATCTGCGAAAAGCTCAAGGAGAACATCCCCCGCCAGCTCTTCGAGGTGCCCGTCCAGGCGGCCATCGGCGGCAAGATCATCGCCCGGGAGACCGTCAAGGCCATGCGGAAGGATGTGCTGGCCAAGTGCTACGGCGGCGACATCAGCCGGAAGAAGAAGCTGCTGGAGAAGCAGAAGGAAGGCAAGAAGAAGATGCGTACCCTGGGTACCGTCCAGCTGCCCACCGAGGCCTTTATGGCAGTGCTCAAGCTGGATGAATGAGGTCTTCTTGCCTTCCGGGACCCGCACAGCGGGACGGCGCGGGTGCGCCGTACAAGCGTTTTCCCGCAGGGAAAACCTTGGCGCAGCCGAATTCATTTCGGCGGAGCTGAGATAGAATCAGGGTCCCAAGCCGGCCTGCCGGCTTGGGCAGGCAAGAAGAAGATGCGTACCCTGGGTACCGTCCAGCTGCCCACCGAGGCCTTTATGGCGGTGCTCAAGCTGGATGAGTAATTCAGTCTTTCCCATTCCCCACCAACCTGCACGCCCCCGGATGGCCTGACACCGTCCGGGGGCGTTTTTCCACATTTTTTGCAATTTACCCGTTGTCCCCCTGCAAAACCTGTGCTATACTATAGGGTAATTTTACAAACCACAGCAAAAAGGAGAGGTTCTTATGCGTTCCGATCAGATCAAGAAAGGCGTGGAACGGGCCCCCAACCGTTCCCTGCTCTACGCCCTGGGCTATACGAAAGAGGAGCTGGACCGCCCCCTGGTGGGCGTGGTCAGCTCCTGGAACGAGATCGTCCCCGGCCACATGGACCTGGACAAGATCGTGGAGGCGGTGAAAGCGGGCATCCGGGCCGCGGGGGGTACCCCCGTCACCTTCCCCGCCATCGCCGTGTGCGACGGCATCGCCATGGGCCACGTGGGGATGAAATACTCCCTGGTCACCCGGGACCTCATCGCCGATTCCACCGAGGCCATGGTCACCGCCCACCAGTTCGACGGCCTGGTGATGGTCCCCAACTGCGACAAGAACGTGCCCGGCCTGCTGATGGCCGCCGCCCGGCTCAACGTCCCCACCATCTTCTGCTCCGGCGGGCCCATGCTGGCGGGCAAGCTCAACGACGGCCGCCGCACCTGCCTCAGCCACATGTTCGAGGCCGTTGGGGCCTACAAGGCCGGGACCCTGGACGAGGCCGGGGTGGAGGAGTATGAGGAGAACGCATGTCCCAGCTGCGGCTCCTGCTCCGGCATGTACACCGCCAACTCCATGAACTGTCTCACCGAGGCCATCGGCATGGCCCTGCCCGGCAACGGCACCATCCCCGCTCCCCTGTCCGCCCGGCTGCGGCTGGCCAAGCACACGGGCATGCAGATCATGGAGCTCATCAAAAAGGACATCAAGCCCCGGGACATCATGACCGTGGCCGCCTTCCGCAACGCAGAGACCGTGGACATGGCCCTGGGCTGCTCCACCAACACCATGCTCCACCTGCCCGCCATCGCCCACGAGGCCGGGGTCACCCTGAACCTGGACGGCGCCAACGCCATCAGCGCCCGGACCCCCAACCTGTGCCATCTGGCCCCCGCCGGGGACACCTTCATGGAGGACCTTGAGCGGGCCGGCGGCGTGTACGCGGTGATGAAGGAACTGACCAAGCGGGACCTGCTGGACACCTCCCTGATCACCTGCACCGGCAAGACCGTGGCGGAGAACATCGCGAACGCCGTGAACCGGGACCCCGAGATCATCCGCCCCATCGAGAACCCCTACTCCCAGAGCGGCGGCATCGCCGTGCTCAAGGGCAACCTGGCCCCCGACGGCTGCGTGGTGAAGCAGTCCGCCGTGGCCCCGGAGATGATGGTCCACCAGGGTCCCGCCCGGGTGTATAACTCCGAGGACGAGGCCATCGCCGACATCTACGCCAAAAAAATCAACCCCGGCGACGTGGTGGTCATCCGCTACGAGGGCCCCAAGGGCGGCCCCGGCATGCGGGAGATGCTCAACCCCACCTCCGCCATCGCCGGCATGGGTCTGGGCGAGTCCGTGGCCCTCATCACCGACGGCCGGTTCTCCGGCGCCACGAGAGGCGCTTCCATCGGCCATGTGAGCCCCGAGGCCGCCGCCGGCGGTCCCATCTGTCTGGTGGAGGAGGGGGACCTGATCTCCATCGACATCCCCAACTGCAAGATCACCCTGGAGGTGGACGAGGCGGAGCTGGCAAAGCGCCGCGCCGCCTGGGTCTGCCCGGATCCCAAGGTGAAAACCGGCTATCTGGCCCGGTACGCCAAAATGGTCACCTCCGCCGACAAGGGCGCGATTCTGGAGTTTTAATAAAATTGCCTTCCCCTCGAGGGGAAGGTGGCCGAGCGAAGCGAGGTCGGATGAGGTGGAAGCGGTGTGCGTGGAAAAACCTTCGATAGAGCGATCCTCTGCGTTTCCACCCCTCAGTCAGCTTCGCTGACAGCTCCCCTTGGCAAGGGGAGCCGAGAGGCGGGATCATGCCCGTAACGTACCCAATGACATTTGCTGAACCTATCTCCACGTTATCATATGACCCATAGAAAGGAAGTCTCCCCATGCTGGATATTAAAGTTACTCTCACCACCAACCCCAAAGAAAAGCCCACCGGCAAGCTGGGCTTCGGCAAGGTCTTCACCGACCACATGTTCGTCATGAATTACACCCGGGGCAAGGGCTGGCACGACCCCCGGATCGTCCCCTATCAGGACATCACCCTCTCCCCCGCCGCCATGGTCTTCCACTACGGCCAGGAGATGTTCGAGGGTCTGAAGGCCTACAAGGGCGAGGACGGGAAAAACTACCTCTTCCGCCCCGACATGAACGCCAAGCGCACCAACGACACCAACGACCGCCTGTGCATCCCCCGGGTGCCCGTGGAGGACTACGTCCAGGCCGTGAAGGCCATCGTCAAGGTGGACGAGGCCTGGATCCCCACCGACCCCGGCACCTCCCTGTACATCCGGCCCTTCATCATCGCCACGGAGCCCTTCCTGGGGGTGGACGTGTCCGAGACCTTCCTGTTCGTCATCATCCTCTCCCCCTCCGGGGCCTACTATGAGAGCGGCCTGGAGCCCGTGGGCATCTGGATCGAGGACGACTACGTCCGGGCCGTCCGGGGCGGCATGGGCTTTGCCAAGACCGGCGGCAATTACGCCGCCTCCCTGGCCGCCCAGGTGAAGGCCCACGACGACGGCTACTCTCAGGTGCTGTGGCTGGACGGCGTGGAGCGGAAGTACATCGAGGAAGTGGGGGCCATGAACATCTTCTTCAAGATCGACGGCAAGATCGTCACCCCCATGCTCAACGGCTCCATCCTCCCCGGCATCACCCGGAACTCCGTCCTGCAAATTTGCAGAGACTGGGGCATGGAGGTGGAGGAGCGGAAGGTCTCCGTGGACGAGCTGCTCCAGGCCCAGAAGGAGGGCAAGCTGGAGGAGTGCTTCGGCACCGGCACCGCCGCCGTCATCTCCCCCGTGGGCAAGCTGCGGTACAAGGACGAGGTCATGACCATCGGGGAAAACAAGATCGGCCCCGTGAGCCAGAAGCTCTACGACACCGTCACCGGCATCCAGCTGGGCAGGCTGGAGGACAAGTTCGGCTGGAGAGTGGTCGTGGAGTGAGGTGAGGCCATGGACCAACTGACCTCCCGCCTGCTCCTCTACGGGGACCTGGGCGGCCACAGCATCCTGGAGGAGCTGGGCCGGGTCTTCTTCGACTGGAAGGCCGGCGGCACCCCCGAGCCCGTGCTGGTCCGCCGCGTCTACGACCAGGTCAAACGGCTGCTGGACCTGGCCACGGACTACGGCTTCGACGAAAACCTGTGGCAGAACTACCTCACCTTCCTGCTCATGACCAACGAGAACTCCTTCTCCCTCATCACCGAGCGGGTGGGGGCCCTGGACGGGTCGGTGAACCACTTCGCCAGGAACGATTTCGCCGTCTTCCGGGCCCTGTTCCACTACGATTTCTCCGCCATCGAGCACGACCTGGAGATCGACTGCTTCTCCACCCTCTGCCGCTACGGGGCCATCGCCAAGCACGAGCGGCGGTACAACAAGGCCGTCAGCGAGAAGGTCCGGGACCTGAGCCGCCGCCTGGCCGCCGCCGGGGACGCCGAGGAATTCTTCCGCCTGGTCACCGACCACTACAAAAAGTACGGCGTGGGCCTCATCGGCCTCAACAAGGCCTTCCGCATCCAGTCCGGCCCCGACGGGGTGGCCCTGCTGCCCATCTACAACACCGACAAGATCATGCTCTCCGACCTGGTGGGCTACGAGATGCAGAAGGCCATGCTCCGGGAGAACACCGAGGCCTTCCTGGCGGGCCTGCCCTGCAACAACGCCCTGCTCTACGGCGACGCCGGCACCGGCAAGTCCTCCAGCGTCAAGGCCCTCATCAACGAATACTACGACCGGGGCCTGCGGATGATCGAGATCTACAAGCACCAGTTCCGGGACCTCTCCGCCCTCATCGCCCTGGTGAAGAACCGCAACTACCGCTTCATCGTCTTCATCGACGACCTGTCCTTTGAGGAGAACGAAGTGGAGTACAAGTTCCTCAAGGCCGTCATCGAGGGGGGCGTGGAGACCAAGCCCGACAACATTCTCCTCTACGCCACCTCCAACCGCCGGAACCTCATCCGGGAGACCTGGAAGGACCGGGGGGACATGGAACTCCAGAACGAGGTCCACCGGTCCGACACCCTGGAGGAAAAGCTCTCCCTCTCCGCCCGGTTCGGCACCCGGATCAACTTCAACATCCCCAGCCGCGCCCAGTTCGCCGAGATCGTCTGCGCCCTGGCAGAGCGCCAGGGGCTGGAGCTCCCCGAGAAGGAGCTCCTGGCCGAGGCCAACAAGTGGGAGCTGCGCCACGGCGGGGTCTCCGGGCGGACCGCCCAGCAATTTATCAACTATATGGCAGGCAGAGCCTGACCTTAGCGCCCCCGGCTTCGGTCTGGGGGCGTTTTTCGTCTCGGACCACCCGGAGCCTGGCGCAGGGGACAGAAAAACGCCCGACGGGACTGATCTCCCGTCGGGCGTTGGCTGGTTTCCGGTCAGTATTCCTTCACATCCTGCTTGAACTGCTCCCAGGCGTCCTCGTGCTCCACGAAGTACAGGGGGCACAGCTTGCCGGTGACGTCGTAGTGGCGGATGACCCGGTCCCGGCCGATGTGCTCCCGGTCGCACAGCCAGGCGGTGAGCTTCACCAGGGCGGCGTAGCTCTCGTCGGTGAACTGCCCGGTGTCATCGGGGTGGCAGACCTCGATGGAGATGGTGTCCACGTTCCGCTCGTTGGTGGCCGAGGACCGCTCGTCCAGGGGGATGCACTGGATGACCTCCCCCTCCAGACCGATGACGAAATGGGAGTTGACCTCTGTGTCCGGCTGGGCGAAAAAGTCCCGGTTCTGCTGGGCGGTGGAGCCGGGGTTGCCCACGTAGTGGACGGCGATGTCCCGGACCTTGCTGATCTTCTCCCCGGTTCGGCTGTTGCAGTCCTCGGAGAGGATCTGGCTGTCGATCCAGGCGGGGGTGTGGTTGTCCCCCAGGCCCAGGTGGATCAGGTTCACCACCAGCCCCACCAGGACCACCGCCGCCAGCAGGGGGATGAGGACCCGGAAGGGGCTGCGTTTCTTTTTCCGCCCCTTCTTCCCCTTGGCGGGGGGGCGCTTGGTTTTCGGCCGTTGGGTGGTTGTGGATGGCATGGAGGCAGGCTCCTTTCTCTCGATATCTCCGGTTCCCGCCGGTCAGATGGACCGGGTCGGTCAGACTGGCCGGGTGGCGGTTTTCAGCCAGTCCGCCTCCTCCCGGGGCAGCCGGGGGGCGATGGCCTCATAGACCCGGGCGTGGTAGGCGTTGAGCAGGGCCCGCTCCCCTTCGGTCATCTGCGCCGGGTCCACGGCGTCCAGGTCGAAGGGGGTGAGGGTGAGGGTCTCGAAGGCCAGGAAGGCGCCGAAGTCGGTCTCCTCCGCCTCCACGCACAGCATCAGGTTTTCCAGCCGGATGCCGTAGGCCCCGCCGAAGTACACCCCCGGCTCGTCGGAGGTGACCATGCCGGGGACCAGGGGGGCGTCCTCCCCCAGGGACTTCCAGCGGATGCTCTGGGGCCCCTCGTGGACGGACAGGACGCTGCCCACCCCGTGGCCGGTGCCGTGGTTGTAGTCCAGGCCCAGCTCCCACAGGGGGGACCGGGCCAGATAGTCCAGGTTCAGGCCGACGCAGCCCGCCTTGAACCGGGCGGCGGCCAGGTTCAGGTTCCCCCGGAGGACGGCGGTATAGTGGGTCTTCTGCTCCGCCGTCAGGGGACCCAGGGCATAGGTCCGGGTGCAGTCGGTGGTGCCCCCCAGGTAGTGGCCGCCGGTGTCCGCCAGGAGGAAGCCCTCCCCCCGGATGGGGGCGTCGGTCTCCTCCGTGGGGGAGTAATGGATGACGGCGCTGTTGGGCCCATAGGCCAGGATGGGGTCGAAGGAGGGCATCCGGTAGTCCGGAGAGGCCTTCCGCAGGTCCTCCAGGTACCCGGCGGCGGACAGCTCGGTGATGGGGATCTTCCCGGCGTTGGTCTTGATCCAGTACATGAACCGGGTCAGTGCCACGCCGTCCTCCAGGTGGGCCTTCCGGAAGGCCGCCTGCTCCGCCGGGTTCTTCACCGCCTTGAACTCCACGGTGGGGTCGGGCTTTTCCACGACCTTCACCCCGGTGGGGATGCTGGTCAGCAGCCGGGCGTTGACCCGGGCCGGGTCCAGCAGGACGGTCTGGTCCCGCTTGAGCCGGTTGGCGAAGGCGTAGACTCCCTCATAGGGCAGCAGCCGGATGCCGTCCTCCGCCAGGGCCTCCCGGATCTCCGGAGAGAAAATGGAGGGGTCGGCAAACAGGGTCCCTCCCGTCTGCCCCAGAGCCAGATAGGCCAGGAACACGGGGGTGCAGTCCACGTCGCCCCCCCGGAGGTTCAGTAGCCAGGCGATGTCCTCCAGGGCGGTGAGGAGATGGAGGTCGGCCCCCTCTCTGGTCATGGCCGCCCGGACCCGGGCCAGCTTGGAGGCGCGGCTCTCCCCGGCCTGGTCCTCCGGCATGACCCACACCGGGGCGTGGGACAGGGGCGGGCGGTCCGGCCAGATCTCCTCCAGCAGGTCCTCCCGGTCGGCGATCCTGGCGCCCTTCCGCCGGGCCAGGGCGAAATACTTCCGGCCGGTCTCCGCGGTGACGCACCGGCTGTCGAAGGCCAGGGTCTGGCCGGACTGGAGACTGGACCGGAGGAAGGCCTCGATGGTGGGCACCCCGGTCTCTCCCATCTTCATGAGCTTGATGCCGCTGCCCTCCAGCTGCCGCTGGGCCTGGAGGAAATACCGCCCGTCGGTCCACAGCCCCGCCCAGGTGGGAAAGACCAGCAGGGTCCCGGCGGAGCCGGTGAAGCCGGACACGTAGGCCCGGGCGGCGAAGTGGTCCCCCACGTATTCGCTGTTGTGGTAGTCGGCGGTGGGGATGAGGCAGGCATCGATCCCCCGGGCGGCCATAGCCTCCCGGAGGGCTTGAAGAGGTGTGGACATGAGACAGGGCTCCCTTTCCTGATGGTATTTGATGTCATATTTTGTTATTATACTCCATCCGGCCGGAGGATTGGATGAAGAATTCGTTAAGATTTTGAGATTTGCTTCCTTTTTCGCCGTTTCCCCCGGCCCGCGCCCCCCGATTGACGAACCGGGGCACGGCGTGTATAATCGGGTATCATGATTTGACCGCTTCGGAGGATTACCGCTATGCTCAACAACATCACCATCGTCGGCATGGGGGCCATGGGCATCCTGTTCGGCGATTTCTGCACGAAAAACCTGGGCCCGGACCGGGTCCGCTTCCTGGCCGACGGAGACCGTCTGGCCCGCTATCAAAAAGACGGCGCCTGGTGCAACGGGGAACCATGCGATTTCCGCTTCTCCGACGGCTCTGACGGCCCCGCCCAGCTGCTGATCTTCGCCGTGAAGGCCCCGGACCTGGCCGACGCCATGGCCCTGGCCGCCCCGGTGGTAGACGAGAACACCGTGATCATTTCCCTGCTCAACGGGGTCACCAGCGAGGAGATCCTGGAGCAGACCTTCGGCGGGGAGAAGGTCCTCTACACCGTCACCCAGGGCATGGACGCCGTCCGGGAGGGCAACCGCCTGACCTATCACACCCCCGGCAGGATGTTTCTGGGGGTCCCCCAGGAGGACTACTTCGACCGGGGGGACAAGCTCACCGAGGCCCTGGCCCTGCTGCAGGAGGCCGGGCTCCCCTTCGTCCGGGAGGAGGACATCCTCCACCGGATGTGGTGCAAGTTCATGCTCAACGTGGGGGTCAACCAGGTGTGCATGGCCTATGAGGTGGATTACGGCGCCGTCCAGCAGCCGGGAGCGCTCCGGGACCGGATGATCGCCGCCATGGACGAGGCCCGGAAGGTGGGGGCCTGCCAGGGAGTGCTGGTGACCCAGAAGGACAAGGCCGAGTACCTGGCCGTCATGGACTCCCTCCACCCCAGGGGCATCCCCTCCATGCGCCAGGACGGGCTGGCCCATCGCCGGACCGAGGTGGACCTGTTCGCCGGGGCGGTGCTGGAGCTGGCCGCCCGCTACGGGATGCAGGCCCCGGTGAACCGGATGCTCTATGACAGGATCCGGGCCATGGAAACAAGTTGGTGAACCGGCTCCACAAAGTGTCATTTCTCGCTTGGTCAAGGTTGACAAAATTCTCCGGGGATATGATTTCCCGTGCGGCAAAACGGGAAAATTGGAGAAAACCGATTGACATACCTTTTTTAAAGTGTTATGTTGGGGGAAATCATTCCATCATTACCCGCAAGGGTGCCATCGTGAGGCGTCGGATATGAAGCTGTTTCCCGTTGAGCTGAACATTCCCGTCAACATTATTCCGGTACGACTGCCCAGCGTAGTTGTACCGAAATGATGCGAAACGTGATGTCCGGAACGGATAAGCAACCCGACGATCCAGGGCCCGACCCCAGCGCACCGGCCTGCGGATAGACGAACGTACTTATAAGCTCTTATGGGATCCGTTTTGCAACGAGGACCATAAGAGCATTTTTGCACCCAAAGGAACTACGAGGAGGAAACACCACATGGAAATGACAGGCGCGCAAATTTTGATGGAGTGCCTGCTGGAGCAGGGCGTGGACACCGTCTTCGGCTACCCCGGCGGCACCATTCTCAACGTCTATGACGCACTTTACCACTATCAGGACCGCATCCATCACATTCTGGTTTCCCACGAGCAGGGCGCGTCCCACGCCGCCGACGGCTACGCCCGGTCCACCGGCAAGGTGGGCGTGTGCTTCGCCACCTCCGGCCCCGGCGCCACCAACCTGGTCACCGGCATCGCCACCGCCTACATGGACTCGTCCCCGGTGGTCTTCATCACCTGCAACGTCAACCAGAACCTCATCGGCAAGGACGCCTTCCAGGAGGTGGACATCACCGGCATCGCCATGCCCATCACCAAGTGCACCTACCTGGTCCGGGATCCGGCCAACATCGCCGACACCGTACGGGAGGCCTTCGCCCTGGCCCGCAGCGGCCGCCCCGGCCCGGTACTCATCGACATCGTAAAGAACGCCACCGCCGAGAAGGCCGAGTATGAATACCTCCCCCGGGAGAAGCACACCACCACCGGCCGCCTGGCTGGCCTCATCCGCCGGGCCCGCACCTCCAGCCTGAAGATGCCCGAGCCCAACCAGGACGACGTGAACACCCTGGTGGAGATGATCGCCCAGTCCAAGAAGCCCATGCTCATCTGCGGCGGCGGCGTGGTCCGGGGCCGGGCCCACCGGGAGTTCCGGGAGTTCGCCCACCGCATCGACGCCCCCGTGGCCATCACCCTCATGGGCGGCGGCGGCATCTCCGGCACCGACGAGCTGGCCACCGGCATGATCGGCATGCACGGCTCCAAGGCCTCCAACATGGCCTGCGACGGCTGCGACCTGCTCATCGCCGTGGGCTGCCGGTTCTCCGACCGGGTTGCCCTGAAGCCCAACACCTTCGCCCGCCAGGCAAAGATCGTTCAGATCGACATCGACCGGGCGGAGATCGACAAGAACGTCCAGACCGACCACCACATCATCGGCAGCGCCAAGCAGGTGCTGGAGCTGCTCAACCGGAAGGTCCCCCAGTACAACCACAGCGAGTGGAAGAAGTACGTCTTCTCCTTCCCCACCGAGACCGAGTACGACGAGAACGAATACGTCCTCACTCCCAAGCAGATCCTCAGCACCATCTCCCGCCTGAGCCCCGAGGACACCATCGTGGCCACCGACGTGGGCCAGCACCAGATGTGGGCCATCCAGCACTTCCACTTTGACTATCCCGGTCAGCTGCTGACCTCCGGCGGCTTCGGCGCCATGGGCTTCGGCCTGGGCGCGGCCATCGGCGCCAAGGTGGGCAACCCCGACAAGCACGTCATCCACGTCACCGGCGACGGCTCCTTCCGCATGAACTGCAACGAGCTGGCCACCGAGGAGTTCTATAAGCTCCCCATCCTCACCTTCGTCTTCAACAACCACCGGCTGGGCATGGTCCGCCAGTGGCAGGAGCTGACCTACGACAAGCGCTTCTTCATGACCACCACCGAGCGTGGCCCCGACTTTGTGAAGCTGGCCGAGGCCTACGGCCTCAAGGGCGCCCAGGTCCACACCGTGGAGGAGCTGGAGGCCGCCATCCAGGAGGGCATGGCGGAGGCCAAGCAGGGCCGCGGCTACGTGGTGGACTGCATCATCCAGGAGGGCGAGCTGGTCCGTCCCATGGTCAGCGGCGGCATGCACATCACCGAATTCCTGGTCAACTAAAGGAGGCAAGCGTCATGGAAGAGAAACTGCGCACTTTATCCGTCCTGGTGGAAAACGAGTCCGGCGTGCTGTCTCAGATCTCCCGGCTGTTTTCCCGGAAGGGCTTCAACATCGAGTCCCTGGCGGTGGGCACCACCGACGACCCCACCATCTCCCGCATGACCATCGAGGTCCGGGCCAACGAGAACCACACCAATCTCATGTGCGCCCAGCTGTCCAAAATGGTTCCCGTCCACTCCGTCAAGCTCCTGGTCCCCGGCCATTCCATCCGCCGGGAGCTGGTGCTCTATAAGGTCCGCGCCCGCAACAGCGAGGACAAGAACGAGATCATTCAGATCGCCAACATCTTCCGGGGCGCCATCATCGACGTCTCCAAGGAGACCCTGACTCTTTCGGTCATCGGCGACGAGAAAAAGACCGACGCCGTCCAGGAGCTGCTGGAGGGCTTCGGCATCGTCGAGCTGGTCCGCACCGGCATGATCGCCTTGGAGCGGGGCAAGTACACCATCAACGAGGACACCAAGGAAAAAGGAGAGTTCAACTATGGCAAAGATGTATTATGAGAAGGACTGCGACCTGAGCAAGCTGGACGGCAAGAAGATCGCCATCGTGGGCTACGGCTCCCAGGGTCACGCTCACGCCCTGAACCTGCGGGACTCCGGCTGCGACGTCATCATCGGCCTGCGCCAGGGCGGCAAGAGCTGGCCCGTGGCGGAGCGCGACGGCTTCCAGGTCTATCCCGTTGCCGAGGCCACCAAGCTGGCGGACATCATCATGATCCTCATCAACGACGAGGCCCAGGCGGACATGTACAAGAAGGACATCGCCCCCAACCTCACCGCCGGCAAGGCCATCGCCTTCGCCCACGGCTTCAACATCCGTTTCCAGCAGATCCAGCCCCCCGCGGACGTGGACGTGTTCATGGCGGCTCCCAAGGGCCCCGGCCACACCGTCCGCAGCCAGTATGTGGCGGGCAAGGGCGTTCCCTGCCTCATCGCCGTGGAGCAGAACGCCACCGGCAAGGCCTATGACATTGCCCTGGCCTACATCGCCGGCATCGGCGGCGCCCGGGCGGGCATCATGGAGACCACCTTCCACGACGAGACCGAGACCGACCTCTTCGGCGAGCAGGCCGTTCTGTGCGGCGGCGTGGTGGAGCTCATGAAGCTGGGCTTCGAGACCCTGGTGGAAGCCGGCTACGAGCCCGAGAACGCCTACTTCGAGTGCATCCACGAGATGAAGCTCATCATCGACCTGATCAACAAGGGCGGCGTTGCCATGATGAACTACTCCATCTCCGACACCGCCGAGTACGGCGAGTACCTCTCCGGCACCCGGATCCTGCCCTATGAGCAGACCAAGGCCAACATGAAGGCGGTCCTCAGCGACATCCAGGACGGCACCTTCGCCGGCAAGTGGATCGCGGAGAACAAGAACGGCCGGACCTTCTTCAACTCCAAGCGGGCCCAACTGGCCAAGCACCAGATGGAGACCGTGGGTGCGGAGCTGCGGAAGAACATGCTGTGGGGGGACGACTCCGATCCCGATACCGCTTCCAACTAATCCTTCCCATCAAAACGACAAACAAAAACACAGGCTTGCCTTCCCGGACAAGCCTGTGTTTTTATTTGTTCCGGATGCGGTTAGGTCAGCTTCACGCTCTTCCGGGCGTCCGACTCCCCCATCCGGGCCACGATGGCGGCGGCGGCGGCCCGGGTGATGGTCTTCTGGGGCTGGAAGGTCCCCCTCTGGTCGTTGCCGGTGAGGATCCCCGCCCGGTAGAGCTTGTACACCGCCGGACCGATGGCGTCCGCCGACTTCACGTCGGGGATGGCGTCGTCGGCGATGACGTTGATGGAGATGAGCCCGTCGGCGGGCAGGGCGTTGGCGAAGATGACGGCGAACTGGGCCCGGGTGGCGTCCCTGGACATGTCGCTCTGGTAAATAGCCTTGTCGATGATGCCGTTTTCATAGGCGTAGTCCAGATAGACCTTGTACCAGGTCCCGGACTCCACGAAGCTGTCGTCCCCGTAGGGGTAGATGCTGTGGACCCGGGCGGCCATGGTGATGGCCTGGGCCAGGGTCACGTTGCCCATGGGGGTGAACAGGGTGTCGCTGGTGCCGTTCATCAGGCCCAGCTCGTAGGCGGAGGCCACGGAGCTGTCGAACCAGTCGGCGCTGGTCACGTCGGTGAACCGGCCGTTCTGATACACCGGCCCCCGGCGAAAGTGGACCGAGGCGTCCCCGTATTTCTGGAAGACCGCCTGGGCCATCACCACCCGCTTGGCGATCATGGCCGCGGTGCTGTTGGAGTTCTCGTAGACGTTGTGGAACAGGACGGTGGCTGCGGAGACGTCGGTGGCGTTCTGGTACCCCGCCAGCTTCTTCATGGACAGGGCGCTCTGGAGCAGGTAGTCCAGCTGCATGGTCAGGTCCGCGATGCTGGTCCCCCGGGCCTTGGCAAAGTCGTAGAGCCCTTCCTTCAGAGTATACCAGGTCCACTGGGCCAGGCCGTAGCCGTACATCCGATTGGAGTAGACCCCGTAGGTGTCCGACCGGGCGAACTCGGCCCGGGTGATGGTGCCGTCATCCACCAGGGCAGTGAACTCCGCGTCGGAGAGACCGCACTTCTTGTTGGAGGCGTTCTCCAGATTGTTGGGCAGGTAGTTGGACTCCGCCTCCAGGTTCCCCATGATCCCCGCAACGGCGGGCTGTGAAAGGCCCTGGCCCCGGAGATAGTTCCAGATCTGCTCCTGGTTGGAGGCCGCCAGGGCGGGCACCGCCAGCAGCTGGAGGCTCACGGCGGCGGCGCACAGGAGGGACAGTGTTTTTTTCAGTCGCATGATGGTTTTCCTTCCATTTTCTACGGTTTTCGGTAAAATGATTATACGAGAAGAAGGTTTTTTCTGTCAAGGCCGGGAAAAAGCCGGGAGGACCGCCACGAAGGGCCCGGTTTTCCGGTCTGTATGGATAAGAGAGAAGAAGGGAGGGAGCGGCCCATGCTGGACCTGGAGATCGTGGCCCTGTGCCGGGGCCGGGACCCGGCGGCCCTGGAGGCCATGGCGGAAAAATACGGGGCCTACTGCCACAGGGTGGCGGCAAACGTCCTGGGCAGCGACCATGACGCCGAGGAGTGCGTCAACGACGCCTATCTGGCGGTGTGGAACGCCATTCCCCCGGCGGACCCGCCCCGGCTGCTGCCCTATCTGGCAAAAACCACCCGAAACATCGCCCTCCACCGACTGGAGCGGGAGCGGGCCCGGAAGCGGGACAGCCGCATGGACCTGGTGCTGGACGAGCTGGCGGAGGTCCTCTCCGGGGGACGGGACCCGGCGGACGAGGCGGAGGGAGCCGCGCTGATGGAGGCCGTCAACGACTTCCTGCGGCAGAAGGCGAAAAAAACGGAGCGGGCCCTGTTCCTGCGGCGGTACTTCTGGGGGGACTCCATCGGGGACCTGCGGGCCCTGACAGGGTTCAGCGAGAGCAAGATCAAGTCCCAGCTTATGCGGACCCGGAAGCGTCTGCGGGCCTACCTGGAGGAAAGGGGGCTGCTGCCATGAAGCACGAGAAGCTGTACGCCTTCCTGGACTATCTGGACGACGACCTGGTGCTGGAATCCGCCGAAGTGAAGAAGCGGACCTGGAGGGGGCGGCTGCTCATCGCCCTGTGCGTCTTCGTCATCCTGGCGGTGGTCTACGTGGCTTCCACCTGGACCATCTATCATCCCCCGGAGGACGTAGGGGGGACCCCCGGTGTCCTTCAGGACGGGGCCTACTACGTCTACGCCGGCAGCGGCTTCCCCATCCCCGGCCAGAGGTCAGTGCCCCGGGGCATCTGGCGGTATGTGCCGGGAGAGGGCAAGGAGCTGCTGGTGGACACCAAGGAGCGGCAGGTGTTCAGTATCGTTCCCGACTGGAGCATGGCCATCAACTCCCACAGCCTGTATTACACCGACTGGCAGACTTTGTGGCGGCTGGACCTGGAGACCCGGGAGGAGACGGTGCTGTTCCGGTGCGGTCAAACTGCCGGAGTCCGGGAAGAGGAAAACCTCATCCTTCATCGAGTGGAAGAAGATACTGTCGTCATCCAGCGCTGGAAGGGCGACCAGGCGGAATGGCTGACACTGGACAGCCGCACCGGGCGTCAGGTCCGGCCGCCGGAGTTGCCTCAGGATACCGTGCAAACCGTCACGCTGTCCCTGGACGGAGCGGCGTTCGCACTGGTCCCCCATCCCGCTCCGGCGGATGAGGTCACGGAGATGTTCGGGGACTTCACCAAATACGGTGGACAATACTACTGGTATGATCTTCAGTTTGAAGGACGTTCGCTGCTCCCGCCGGGGTGGCGGACCGACCCGGGGAGCTGTCAGGACCTGGGCAGCGTCCTCTCTGTAGGCGGCTGGCGGTACACAGGAGCAGACGCGGACGGGCACCAACTCTCAGAGCGGAAAACCTTCCTGTTTGACTCTGCTGGCAGTCCAATCCCCTTTGAAGCCGAGCCGAAGGAGGGCGTCTGGCTGATTCCTTTGGCGGCCTGGGATGAGTGGCTCTGCTTCACCCGGGAGACCCAGCGGCCCGGCTACGATACTCCCGCCTCCGATCTGATGGTTCGAAACATCGAAACCGGTCAGGAGCGGGTCCTCCTGGAACACGCCCGGTTTCTGCTGGTGATCACAGACGGCACCTGGGTGTATAGCTGCGACGGCTCCGTCACCGGCCACACCGATTGCTGGCGGATCGACTACGACGACCAGGGCGGCCCCACCGGCCTGACCCTCATCGAAGACAACATCTAAACGCACGAAACCGGTCTTGCAGGGGAGCAAGACCGGTTTCGTTGCAGCGTGTCAAAAAAGGCTAACGCCTTTCTTGACACGAGAGGATTGCGCTCCACTCGCGCGTCCGCCCTTCAGGCGAACACACTCCTTACGCGAGCAGTATTTTTTCACCGGCAGAGCCGGCAAAAAAATGATGGTATCTCATTCCGTTTTCTGCGGAAAACGGAACTCTGTGAGACTATGTTGACAGACACATACAAAACCGGCCTCGCAGAGGAGCAAGACCGGTTTTGTTATAGAGAGGTTTGAGAAAATGGAACGAACCATCCTGATCCGGCACTCTGTGCAGAAGCGTCCGGCAGAAGAACGGGATCACACCTTTGCGTGGGCCTTGCGCGCCTGGCTGGCGGCTGTGATCAGATCAGAGCAGCCCTGGGCAAAGAGGATGCACAGCACGGAGAGGATGACGATCAGGGACAGGTGGAACCCGCCGATCTGGGCCATCACGAAGGCGTAGCCCACCAGAAGGACCAGACGGAAGAGGGTATCGAGAGCAAGAGAAGTGAGGGATTTCATGGAATAGTCTCCTTTCATAGCGGATAGAAACTCTATCTCCGATGGGGTTGGTTTGCGTTGGGGAAAGTAGATCTCCTGGCCAGGAATTCTCTTGCATTTCCTTTGTGGCCTCACTATACTATACCCAGCATCATTTGTAAAACAGGTTTTTTCGTTGGGAACCATCAGAAATCCTCATGGATCTTTCCCACGAGACAGGAGGCGTTTTCATGGACCAGACCAAACGCGAAGCCCTGCTGGCCGCCATCGACCTGGGGAATCTCACCCGGGCCGCGGAGAAGCTGGGGTACACCCAGTCGGGCCTCAGCTACACCATCAAAGCCCTGGAGACTGAGCTGGGCTTTCCCCTGCTCATCCGCTCCCGCACCGGGGTCCGGCCCACCGCCGACTGTCTCCGGGTGCTGCCCCTCATCCGGGAGGTGGACAACCTCTGCCGCCGCATCGACCAGGAGACCGCCGACATCCGGGGCCTGGCCAAGGGGACGGTGCAGCTGGCGGTCTTCCCCTGCATCTCCCGGTTCTGGCTGCCGGACATCCTGAAAAACTTCGCCCGGGACTATCCCGGCATCACCCTGAGCATCCGGGAGTGCGGCCAGGAGGCCATTGACGCCGCCCTGCGGGAGGGGACCATCGACTTCGCCTTCTGCAGCCGCCAGCCGTCAGACCCCAACGACTGGGTCCAGTTCATGGAGGACGACATCTGCGCCGTGGTCCCCGCCGGCCATCCGCTGGCCCGGCGGTCGGTCCTTCCCCTGTCCATGCTGGAGGAGGAGCCCTTCTTCATCGAGGACAGCGCCTACGATCACGATATCCCCCGGGTGCTGAAGGAGGCCGACTTCCACCCCAACATCCGCTGGTCCTCCCAGGATGAGCTGGCCATCATCGCCATGGTCCGGGCGGGGCTGGGGGTGAGCGTGCTGCCGGGGCTGTATCTCCGGGAGGAGCACCCCGGGATCAAGGTCCTGCCCTTGGATCCGCCGGCTCACCGGCAGCTGGGGGCCCTGATGCCCAGCCTCAGCAGACTCTCCCCGGCGGCCAAGCGGTTCCTGAACAGCGCCAAGGCCACCATGGGGGTGTGACCGGTCTGTCCCGGAGCCCTTTCTGCCAAAAACGAAAAACCGCCTCGGCACAGTACGGCCGAAGCGGTTTTCTTTCTGTCTGTTTCCTTATCCCCGGTGCTCCCGGGTGACCATCTCCTCCCGGGCCGGCGTCTCCACGGTCTCGAACTCCATAGGGGGCTCCCCGGTGGGCAGGACCTCCTGCCGGTGGACCACCTGCTGGGTCTCCTCCGGGTCCAGGCGGCGGGCCAGACGGGCGGCGGCGTGGGCCACCCGGCGGCGGAGGGTGTCCACCCCCTGACTGTCCACCAGCACGTCCACCGGGACCTGCTTGAGGGTCTCCGCCAGGAGGACGCCGAAAAAGCAGATCATCCCGATACCGAAGAACAGCAGGAGCAGCCGGACGCTGTCGTAAAAGACCATCCCGGCCCCCAGAGCGTCGCTGACCGCCTGGGCGGCCTGGCTCTGAATGCCGCTGTAGACCTCCGGGCCGCTGCTGGACAGATAGCCCGCCAGGACCTTGCCGAAGTGGGCGGAGCTGGCGATGGCGGCGATGCCCGCCACAATGCCGATCCCGGAGAGGACGCCCCGGGCCACCTGCATGGCTGTTTTCCAATTCATAGTCGTTCCTCCTTCTGGTTCACGGGGAGGTTTTCTTCCTTTGTTCCTGTATTGTATCACAAAACACCGCCGCCGTCATCCCCTTCTTTTCTCTACGAAAAAAGTCGATTTCTCGTTGGGAAAGAATAGACAAATCAAAACCGGGGTTGTATAATGATGGGTACCATTTCATGAATCCCTGTGCCCCGACAGATACAGAAGGGAGGCCGTTGCCATGCAGGAGACTCTATCCCGGGCCGCCGACCGGACCAAAAACACCAAAAAGCCCAAACAATCCAGACGCTATCTCCTCTGGCTGGTCCCCCTGCTGGTGATTGCCGGGGTCTATTTTGCCGGGGTCGCCTTCTTCACCCAGCACTTCCTGCCCAACACCGACATCAACGGGCAGGACGCCGGGGGCAAAAGCGTGGCCGCCGTCACCTCCATCGCCACCGACCGCAGCGCCAGCTCCACCCTGGACCTGACCACCCTGGAGGGCGATGTCCAGCAGATCCCCCTGTCGGACTTCTCCTACAACTGCTGGTTCAACTCCGACCTGGGCGAGCTGCGGGACTCCCAGTCCCCCTTCAAGTGGCCTCTGGCCTTCTTCCAGCAGGAGGCGTGGAACGTGCCTCTGGGGGTCTCCTTCGACGAAACCGCCCTGTCCCAGCAGCTCCAGGCCCTGCCCTGCTACTCCGGCCCCTCGGTCCAGGCCCCGGTGAACGCCCACATTGAAAAGACCGAAACCGGCTTTACCATCGTGGAGGCCGTGGACGGCAACACCCTGGACTACGACACCCTCTGGGCCACCGTCACCGGTGTCCTCAACGCCGGGGAGCTGTCGGCGGACCTGGCGGAGAGCGGATGCTACCGGCAACCCACCGTCCGGGGAGACGACCCGGGCCTGAAGGAGCAGATGACCAACTGGAAAAAATACGAGAAGCTGAAGATCACCATCGACCTCACCGACGCGGAGGAGGTCCTGGACGGAGAAGTCCTTCAGCAGTGGCTTCAGACCGACGGGTCCACCATCTACATCGACCCCGATGCCCTGAGCAATTACATCACCAAGCTCTCCACCCAGTACAACACCTTTGAGACTCCCCGGTCCTTCAACGCCACCGGCGTGGGGACCGTCACCGTGGGGGGCTCCGGTCTGGACACCTACGGGTTCCAGATGAGCATTTCCAAGACCCAGGCGGCGGTGCAGGAGGCCCTGGACAACTTCGACTCCGGCACTGTGGAGGCGGTCTGGCGCATTCCCGGCCTGTGCCGGAACGCCGCCAACGGGGACATCGGCAACACCTACATCGAGGCCGACCTGGCCCGGCAGCACCTGTGGTACTACAAAAACGGCGCCCTTCAGTATGAGACCGACTTCGTCTCCGGCAAGAATAGCGAGCCCGGGCGACGGACCCCCTGCGGGGTCTTCCGAGTCTGGGGCAAGCAGCGGGACCGGATCCTCAAGGGGGACGACTACGAGTCCTTCGTCTCCTACTGGATGCCCTTCACCTGGACCGGTTGCGGCCTCCACGACGCCCCCTGGCGGGGGGCCTTCGGCGGGAGCATCTATCAGAACAACGGCTCTCACGGCTGTCTGAACCTGCCCTCCTCCGCCGCGGCCACCCTGTATAACGCCGTGGACTTCAACACCCCGGTGATCGTGTACCGGTCCTATTGATCGTGACCCGAGGTCAGTCCTGAACCGACCCGGCAACGGGCAAACGCGCAAACAAGTGACCCCGGCGGAACGCTCCGCCGGGGTTTTCCATGTCGAAAAGCAGGCAGCCCCCGACGAAGTTCTCGCCGGGGCCTGTGTCTTTATGGTTCCGCAGAAGCGGCCTTCCGCCTCTTCTTCCCGCCCAGAAGAACAAACAGCATCCCCATCCCCGCCGCCGCCGTCAGGGTGGCAAAGCACAGCAGGGCCCCGGCTCCGGCGTGGTCCAGCAGGACGCCGCCGATGGAGGTGCCCAGGAGGATGCCGATGGTGTTGGTCATGGCGAACCACGCCTGCCCCTTCACCCGGTCTCCCGGCTCCACCAGGTCGTTGACGAAGTAGACCACCGCCACGGTATACAGGGCGTAGCCCGTGGCCTCAAAGACCTGGGCCGCGTACAGCACCGGGAAGTTGGGAGCCATCCACATCACCCCGGCGTGGAGGAAGAAGGAGAGGCCGGAGATCATCACCCAGAACCGGCTGGAGGCCCGGCGGAGCAGGAAGGAGAAGGAGAGCATGATGGGCAGCTCCACCAGGCTCACCACCGTCAGCACGATCCCCATCTCCGGGCTGTCGCCCCCCAGCCGCCGGACGATCTGGTAGGGAAAGGCCATGAGGATGTTGTGACTGATGAACAGCAGCACGATGGCCGCCAGCAGGGGCAGAAGCCGGGCGTATTTTTTCAGGAAAGGGGTCCCGTCCCCGGCAGAGGGCGCCTGCTCCCTTTCCGTCCCGGGCTTCTCCGCCAGGGGGGACCGGAAGCGGAAGGTGAGATACCCGGGGATCAGCGCCGCTGTCATCACCAGAACGGTCAGGGGCAGGACCCCGGCGCCGTACCGCTTGGCCAGCATCCCGCAGAGGCTGGAGGCCGCGGCGTAGGCGATGGACCCGGCGGACCGGGCCACCCCATAGTCCAGGGGGATGTTCCGGTTGACGCACTCCATGCCCAGGGAGTAGGTGAAGGGGGTCAGGATCTGGAGGACCACCAGCAGGAGCATGTAGCACACCGCCTGGACCCCCTTTCCCGGCAGCAGGAGCAGCAGGGCGGCCGCCGCCAGCATCCCCGCCGACAGCAGGGCGCTCCACTGCCGCAGAGCCAGCCGCTTCGACCGCTCCGCCACGGAGGCCGCCACGGGCTGCATCAGGGCCGACAGGACGCTGGAGACCCCCACCAGCACCCCGATCTGGGTGTTGGAAAAGCCCCGGTCCAGCAGGTAGACGCTGGAAAAGGAGACCAGGATGCAGTAGACCATCCAGTACAGGCCCTGGAGCAGGGTGTACCGGGGGGTGGCGGACGGGGTGCGGACGGCTTGGTTCATAGGGCGTTCCTCCGGCGGCAGATTCTGGAAGCATTGTAATCCCATTTCGACAAAAGACGCAAGGGGTCCAGGATAGAAATTTGATCGATAAGTATCAATTATTTCAGGCAGGCGGTCGGTACGTTTTTTTAGAAAAACGAAAAAAAGCCTAGGCAAACGCCGCAAAATAGAGTATGATATAGGCATCTATTTCTATCTCTGACCATCGTCCCGGACGCTCCTCTGTCCGGGGCCATCTCAGGAAAAAGGAGCGCGGCCTGTATGAAACTCACCTTTTTCGGCGCGGCCAAGGCTGTCACCGGCAGCTGCCACTGCGTGGAAGTGTGCGGGAAGAAGATCCTTGTGGACTGCGGTCTGCAGCAGGGCAAGGATGAGCGGGACAACTCCGTGTTGGATTTCGCCCCCAACTACATTGATTACGTCATCGTCACCCACGCCCACATCGACCACTCCGGTCGGGTGCCTCTGCTCATCAAGCAGGGCTTCCAGGGGCAGATCTTCACCACCCGGCTCACCGGCCAGCTGCTGGACATCATGCTCCAGGACTCGGCCCACATCCAGGAGATGGAGGCCCAGTATAAGAACCAGAAGGGCATGCGGGCCGGGCGGGAGCCGGTGGAGCCTCTCTACACAGTGGAGGACGCCCTTCAGGTGGCCGACCACCTGGTGCTGGCGGAATACGGCCAGACCATCGAGCTCTTCGAGGGCTGCAAGATCCGCTTTGTGGACGCTGGCCATCTGCTGGGCTCGGCCTGTGTGGAAATGTGGCTCAGCGAGGACGGGGTGGAGAAAAAGCTCCTCTTCTCCGGGGACCTGGGCAACGTCAACCAGCCCATCATCCGGGACCCCTCCTTCATCGACGGCGCCGACTACGTCATCATGGAGAGCACCTACGGCGACCGGAACCACGAGCCCGTGGCCTCCTACACCGAGTCCCTGGCCAAGATCATCGACGACACCTTCTCCCGGAGCGGCAACGTCATCATCCCCTCCTTCGCCGTGGGCCGCACCCAGGAGCTGCTGTACTTCATGCGGGAGATGAAGAAGCAGGGGCTGGTCAAGAGCAACCCCGATTTCACCGTGGTGGTGGACTCCCCCCTGGCCAACGAGGCCACCAAGATCTTCGCCGGGGACCTGCGGGGCTACCTGGACGATGAGGCCATCCAGCTGATCCAGGGCGGAGACGGTCTGTTCACCTTCCCGGGGCTGACCATGACCGAGAGCAGCGACGAATCCAAGCTGCTGAACATGGACAAGACCTCCAAGGTCATCATCTCCGCCTCCGGCATGTGCGACGCGGGCCGCATCCGCCACCATCTGAAGCACAACCTGTGGCGGCCGGAGTGCTCCGTGGTCTTCGTGGGGTACCAGGGGGAAGGGACCCTGGGCCGCCATCTGCTGGAGGGGGCCAAGCAGGTCCGCCTCTTCGGGGAGGACATCGCCGTCAACGCCTCCATCTACAACTTCAAGGGCCTGTCCTCCCACGCCGACCGGGACCATCTGCTGGAGTGGATCGACCGCGTAAACGACCCCGCCCCCGCCCAGGTCTTCGTGGTCCACGGAGACGCCCCGGTCACCGAGATCTTCGCCAACACGCTCCGGGAGAAGGGCATGAACGCCCACGCCCCCCTGTATGAGGAGGTCTACGATCTGGCGGAAAACCGGATGCTGGCCGCCGGCGTGGAGCTGGAGCCCAAGAAGATCAGCTTCGAGTCCAACGGCCACGTCTCCGGCGCCTACCAGGAGCTGGAGTCCGCCGCCATGGATCTCATGACCCTGATCCGGTCCAGCAAGGGCTTTGCCAACAAGGACCTGAAGAAGATGGCCAGCCAGATCAAGGCCTTCACCGAAAAGTGGCAATAAGAGACAACTCTGTGAAACGATTGAGAGGGCATCCCTCGGGGTGCCCTCTTGCGCTGAAAAGAGTTTAAAAACCAGCAAGGAGAACACAGCATGATCCGTCTTTGGAAACAACTTGGCGCCGTCACCCTGGCGGCCGCCTTTCTTCTGGCCCCCGCCGCCCAGGCGATCCAGGCCATCACCCCCCAGCAGACGAAGGACCTTTTGCGGGAATACTACATCCGGGACATTCCCCAGGCCGCCCTGGAGGCGGAGACCGTGGAGGAGATCATCAACGCCCTGGGGGACCCTTACACCGTCTACATGACCGCCGAGGAGTACGCGGAGTTCCAGGCCTCCATGGCCGACGGCACCCTGGTGGGCATCGGCATCTCCGCCGTCATCAGCGAGGAGGGCCTGCTGCTCATGGGCACTTATGAGGGCTCCCCCGCCCAAAAGCTGGGCCTGGTTGCCGGGGATCTGATCCTTCGGGTGCTGGACGGCCCCGCTGACCAGAAGCCCGCCGACCTCTCTGCCCTGCTCCGAGGGGAGGAGGGCACCACCGTCTCCTTCCTGGTCCGCCACGAGAACGGAAAAGAGGAGACCTACACCACCCAGCGGGCCAAGGTCATCATCCCCGCCACCAGCACCCAGGTCCTGGAGAACGGCACCACCGCCGTCATCTCCTCCACCAACTTCGGGGAGGAGACCGTAGGCCACTTCGTGGAGGGGACCCAGGGCCACGACGACGTGAACGTCTGGATCGTGGATATGCGCAGCAACCTGGGGGGCGACGTGTACGCGGCCACCCAGTCCCTGGGGGTCTTCCTGGGCCAGGGCACCATGGCCTACCTCCGCACCGGCGGGGAGAACTTCTTCCGCTATGTCTCCTCTCAGGACCGGACCTCCCTCCACCCCGCCATCGTCCTGGTCAGTGAGAAGACCGCCTCCTCGGCGGAGATCTTCTCCCAGGCCATGAAGGACAAGAACGGCGGGATGGTCATCGGCTCCAACACCTACGGCAAGGGGGTGGCCCAGGTGGTCCTCACCGGGGAGCAGCTGCCTCAGGTGCTGGTAGACGGCGAGGCCATCCGCATCACCGCCTATCAGACTTACGGCGTAAGCGGCAACACCCTCCAGGACATCGGCGTCATCCCCGACCTGCTGGTGGACCCCAACCACGCCGACGAGATCGCCCTGCTCTTCTCCTCCCGGGAGCCCTCCGGAGACCACACCGGCTGGGCCCGGCTCCACCTGGGGGGCTGGCGGTGGTATGTGGATCTGTCCCAGGCCACGGACGAGGCCACGGCGCCCTACTTCGGGGAGATGCTCTCCGCCGTGCCCCCCGGCTGCAAGGTCTTTCTGGGGGACGGGGAGGACTGGAAAGAGACCACCCTGGACGCCATCGCCCAGGCCAGCGGCACGAAAAGCTTCTCCCCCCGCCGATTCACCGACACCCAGGGGCTGGACTGCCAGTTCGCCGCCGACACCCTCTGCACCTACGGCATCCTCAAGGGCGTGGGGGACGGTCTGTTCCACCCGGAAAACGGCCTGACCCGGGCCCAGCTGTGCGCCCTGCTGGTCCAGGCCCTGAACCTGCCCACCCCCGCCAACCTGCCTGACTTTGCCGACGTGCCCGCCTCCTCCTGGTTCTCCCCCTACGTGAAGGCCGCCCAGGCCGCGGGCTACGTGGAGGGCGTGGGGAACAACCGCTTCTCCCCTGACGCCCAGGTGACCCACGAGCAGCTGATCACCATTCTGGGCCGGATGTCCGCCGAGCTCAACCTCACCTTCCGGGACGCCTCCAAGAATGTCCCCGAGACCCCTGAGGTGCCGGCCAATTACAGCGACTGGGCCAAGCCCTGGGCCTGGCTCCTGGCCCTCAGCCAGAAGAACATCCTGGGCCAGCCCCTGACCATGCTCTACGCCCCTCTGGAGGAGATCCCGCCCCAGGCCCCCGCCACCCGGGCCGAGACCGCCCTGATCCTCTACACCATCCTCAGCTCCACGGACATCATCCCCTACTGAGAGACCGGGAGGCCTGCTATGAAACGCATCCTGATGATCGGCACCGGCGGCACCATCGCCTCGGACGAGACCGGCGCGGGGCTGGCCCCCGCTCTGGACGGCGCGGCCTTCCTGCGCTATGTTCCCGCCCTGGAGCGGCTCTGCCGGGTGGAGACCCTCCAGGTGTGCAACATCGACTCCACCAACATGACCCCCGCCCACTGGCTGGCCATCGCCGGGGCCATCCGGGACCGGTACGGGGACTATGACGGCTTTGTGGTGAGCCACGGCACCGACACCATGGCCTACACCGCCGCCGCCCTGAGCTATCTCATCCAGGGCAGCCCCAAGCCCATCGTCCTCACCGGCAGCCAGAAGCCCATCAGCATGGACATCACCGACTCCAAGACCAACCTGCTGGACAGCTTTACCGTGGCCTGCGACGGGCGCATCCCCGGGGTGACGGTGGTCTTCGGCGGGGCGGTGATCCTGGGCACCCGGGCCCGGAAGACCTACTCCAAGAGCTACGGGGCCTTCTCCTCCATCAACTATCCGGTGCTGGGGGTGGTCCGGGACGGCCGTCTCACCCCCTACATCCGCCCGGAGACCCTGGAAGCCCCCCGGTTTTATGACAGTCTGGACGCCCAGGTCTCCCTGGTGAAGCTCATCCCCGGGGTCTCCCCCGCCATGCTGACCTTCGCCCTGGAGCAGAGCGACGGGGTACTCATTGAGAGCTTCGGCGTGGGGGGCGTGCCCGCCGGGGACGGAGGACAGTTCTACCACCGTATCCGGGCCGCCGTGGACCGGGGCAAGATCGTGGTGGTCACCACCCAGGTCCAGAACGAGGGCAGCGACCTGGCGGTGTACAACGTGGGCCACCGGCTGAAAAGCGACCTGGGGGTGCTGGAGTCCTACGACATGACCCTGGAGGCCGCCGTGGCCAAGCTCATGTGGGCTCTGGCCCAGTCCCGGGACCGGGAGGCGGTCACCCGGCTGTTCTACACCCCCATTGCAAGAGACATCCTGTCCCTGCCGGAGGATCCGTCGGTTTGAAAAAGATTTCGATGATGATTTTATGAAAAAAATCTGATAAAAGTCCTTGACAATCCCTTCCCGGTGTGCTAAACTGCCTCCAAACCGTTGAAGAAGAGTGAGTAGGTCCTACCTCCCCTCTCCCAGAGAGCCGCGGATGGTGGAAGCGCGGCAGAGACCGTAGGACTGAATGGACTTCTGAGGGCAAGGGGAAAGAGGGCGATGGCCCTTGAGTATACGAGCCGGAGATGGCCCTCCGTGATCAAAGGCCGGCGTATGTTGGTACGCGCAAAGTGGGCGGGCCCCGTTGGTCCGTCAAGCCGGGTGGCACCGCAGGAAAGACCTTCTCTCCTGTCCCAGCAAGCAATTGTTGGGACGGGAGTTTTTTTATTTCTTGTCCCAGCACCAACCCTTCCGCACCCCGTATTCTGAAAGGATGGTACCCCATGGAAAACAAGATCCCCTACAAAATCTATCTGGAAGAGAACGAAATGCCCCAGGCATGGTACAACCTCCGGGCGGACATGAAGAACAAGCCCGCCCCCCTGGTCAACCCCGGCACCGGCCAGCCCATGACCGCCCAGGAGCTGGGCGTGGTGTTCTGCGACGAGCTGGTCCAGCAGGAGCTGGACGAGACTACCGCCTACATCGAGATCCCCCAGGAGATCCGGGACTTCTACAAGATGTACCGCCCCTCTCCCCTGGTCCGGGCCTACTGCCTGGAGGAGAAGCTCCAGACTCCCGCCAAGATCTACTACAAGTTCGAGGGCAACAACACCTCCGGCTCCCACAAGCTCAACTCCGCCATCGCCCAGGCCTACTACGCCAAGAAGCAGGGCCTGAAGGGGGTCACCACCGAGACCGGCGCCGGCCAGTGGGGCACCGCCCTGTCCATGGCCTGCTCCTACTTCGACCTGGACTGCAAGGTCTACATGGTGAAGGTCAGCTATGAACAGAAGCCCTTCCGCCGGGAGGTCATGCGGACCTACGGCGCCTCCGTGACCCCCTCCCCCTCCATGGAGACCCAGGTGGGCCGGAAGATCCTGGCCGAGCACCCCGGCACCACCGGCTCCCTGGGCTGCGCCATCTCCGAGGCCGTGGAGGTGGCCACCACCAACGAGGGCTACCGCTACGTGCTGGGCTCCGTCCTCAACCAGGTGCTCCTCCACCAGTCGGTCATCGGTCTGGAGACCAAAGCGGCCCTGGACAAGTATGGCATCAAGCCCGACATGATCATCGGCTGCGCCGGCGGCGGCTCCAACCTGGGCGGCCTCATCGCCCCCTTCATGGGCGAAAAGCTCCGGGGCGAGGCCGACTATCAGATCATCGCCGTGGAGCCCGCCTCCTGCCCCAGCTTCACCCGGGGCACCTTCGCCTATGACTTCTGCGACACCGGCATGATCTGCCCCCTGGCCAAGATGTACACCCTGGGCAGCGGCTTCATCCCCGCTCCCAACCACGCCGGGGGCCTGCGGTTCCACGGCATGAGCACCACCCTGTCCCAGCTCTACCACGACGGCTTCATGGAGGCCAGAGCGGTGCCCCAGACCGAGGTCTTCGCCGCCGCCGAGCAGTTTGCCCGGGTGGAGGGCATCCTCCCCGCCCCCGAGAGCTCCCACGCCATCAAGGTGGCCATCGACGAGGCCCTCAAGTGCAAGGAGACCGGCGAGGGGAAGACCATCGTCTTCGGCCTCACCGGCACAGGCTACTTCGATATGGTGGCCTATGAGAAATACCACGACGGGAAGATGGACGACTATATTCCCACCGACGAGGAGCTCCAGGCCAGCTTCGCCAAGCTGCCCAAAGTCTGAGCGTTTGGAACCCGCTTCGCTGGGCTTCCAAACGAGAGGTCTGCGCTCCGCTCGCGCGCCCTGCGGGCACCGGAATTATGGTTCGCTGGCGCGCCTATGGATTTGATCAAACAGTCCCCCGGACTGTTTGACTCTTTCCGCGAGACGTATTTTTCCCCGGCAAATGGCCCAGGCCACCCTCTCTTGGCCTTCGGCCAATTCACCTTGGCCGGCGAAAAAATGATTATACTTATTTCCGTTTTCTGCGGAAAACGGGACTCTGCGAGGCAAAATTCCCCCAAAGCAGACGCTTGCGTCCGCTTTGGGGGAATTTAATTCAGTCCGTAGTCCAGTTGTATTCGGTCACAACGCCGTCCTTAAAGTCGATCAGCAGCCATTCGCTGTCGATGACGGTGCGGCGGTCTCCCAGCCAGTAGACCCACCGGTCCGGCCGGACGAAATAGGCTATGTCGTTGTCATTCTCCCCCAGCAGGGTCGCCACCTCGTCCTCTGTCATGCCCTCCAGAGGGTGCTTTTCCAGCAGATCCTCCACCATGGAGGCCCGGCGGTCCGGGTGGTCCGCCCATTTCTCCGGGGAGAAGTGGGACCAATAGGTGTGCCAGCACAGAGCGCCCCCCACCAGGCAGAACGCCAGAATGATGACCGCCAGGATGAGGTAGCTGATCCGTCTGATGCGGCGGATGTCCTCCAGGGTGGTCGCTTTCTTTTCCATGGCGGTCTCCTTTCTCCCGCCCCTCACGAGTTCTCCCGGCAGGCCCGGAGGAAGGACAGGGGCGGAGCGTAACAGGGCAGCTGGATGGTAAACTTCATCTGGGGGTGCCGGGGCTCCCGGAGAGGGAAGCCCTCCTCATCCTCCATCATGGGGGCGGCGAAGGACACCGGGCGCAGGTCCGGGCCCACCAGGTCCAGCTCGTCCCCGGCGGCGAACTTGTTCCGCAGGGAGGCGGTGGCCAGACCCTCGGGGGTACAGGACTCCACCACCGCCACCACCTGCCAGTCCCGGATGTACCGGGCGTCCTCGGTGAACTGCCCCGGCTGGCCGTAGAAGAAGCCGGTGGAGTAGTGCCGGTGGCTGACCTTCTCCACCTCGTCCCGCCACACCGGGTCCAGAGGCCGCCCCGCCAGCACGTCGTCGATGCAGTGGCGGTAGGCCCCGGTGACGATGGCGGCGTAGTAGGCCGATTTGGCCCGGCCCTCGATCTTCAGGGAATCCACCCCGGCGTCTATGAGGTCGGGCAGGTGGTCGATCATGCACATGTCCCGGGAATTCATGATGTAGGTGCCCTTTTCGTCCTCGTAGACGTCGAAATACTCCCCGGGGCGCTTCTCCTCCACCAGGGAATACTGGTACCGGCAGGGCTGGGCGCAGGCTCCCCGGTTGGAGTCCCGGCCGGTCATGTAGTTGGACAGCAGGCACCGGCCGGAGTAAGACACGCACATGGCCCCGTGGGCGAAGGCCTCCAGCTCCAGGTCTTTCGGGGTCTTGGCCCGGATCTCCGCGATCTCCGGCAGGCTCAGCTCCCGGGCCAGGATGATCCGGTCCGCCCCCAGGTCGTGCCAGGCCCGGGCGGCCTGGTAGTTGACCACGCTGGCCTGGGTGCTGATGTGGATCTTCACCGAAGGGGCGTATCGCTTGGCCAGGGCCAGAACTCCCACGTCCGCCAGGATCACCGCCGTGGCGCCGCTCTCCTCCAGCAGCTCCAGCCACTGGGGGAGCTTAGCCACCTCGTCGTTCCGGGGCATGGTGTTGCAGGTGACGTGGGCGGCCACGCCGTGGGCCTTACAGTAGGCTATGGCTTTTTTCATCTCCTCCGCCTCAAAGTTCCCGGCAAAGGACCGCATCCCGAAGGCAGTCCCCGCCAGGTACACGGCGTCGGCGCCGTAGGCCACCGCCATCTCCAGCCGCTCCCAGTCCCCGGAGGGGGCCAGCAGCTCCAGTTTCTTTTTCAAGGAAAACACCTCTCTCGTCACATACGCCCGTTACCTCGTCAGCAAAGGTAACGGGCGTATCTCGTTTGGCTCAGGCGGTCTGTTTAGCTGTTCATGAACCGCTGGAACTCGTTGTAGCTGCTGAAGAAGTGGTGGACGCCGTCGTCGCCCAGGGCGTAATAGAAGTAGTTGGTCCGCTCGGGGTTGATGGCGGCCATGATGGCCCCCAGGCCGGGGTTGGCGATGGGTCCGGGGGGCAGGCCCTTGTTCAGATACGTGTTGTAGGGGCTGTCCACGGTCTCATAGTCCGCCCGGGTCACCGTCTGGCCCTCCGGAAGAACGTACTGGATGGTGGCGTCCACCTGGAGATAGCCCTGGGTGCCGCCGTAGGGGTTGTTCAGGCGGTTGTAGATGACCGAAGCCACGGTGCCGCGGTCGTCGGTGGTGGCCTCCTTCTCGATCATGGAGGCGATGGTCATCATCTGGCCGATGGAGTAGCCCTTGTCCCAGATCTGCTGCCGCAGGTCGTCGGTGACCTTGGCGTCGAAGTTCACCAGCATCTTGTTGATGACGTATTTGGGATCGTCCCCGGTGTAAAACTCATAGGTGTCGGGGAAGAGGTAGCCCTCAAGCCTCGTGGCGCTGCCCAGGGGCAGGTCCTGGAGGAAGGAGAAGGCGTAGTTGTGGGTGGCGGCCATGTCCTCCAGCTCCGCCACGGTGGAGACCCCCTTCTCCTCCAGCAGCTGGAAGATCTGGCGCTCGGTCATGCCCTCGGTGATGGTCACCTCCACGGTGTTCCGGCTGGTGGACCGGGAGCCCAGGTTGTTCAGGATGGCCCGGTAGTCCATGTCGGTGGTGAGGGTGTAGGTCCCCGGCCGGATCTTGTCCTCTCCGTGGGCCATGGAGGAAAAGAGGCGGAAGACCCCCTTGTATTTGATGATGCCCGTGTCCTTCAGCTGCCGGACCACGTTGTCAAAGTCCCGGTCGTTGTCCACGGTGATGGTGGCGCTCAGCTCCTCCTTGTTCAGAGCCAGCACGTCCCCCATCACCGCCCAGCCCACCAGGGCCAGCAGGATGGACACGCCGCACACCGCCAGAATGTAGGTCATGGACCGGCTGAAGGCCGACCGGCGTTTTTTCCGCATGGGGGTCCGGTACCGGCGGCGGGAGGGAGCCGCCCGGCTGCCGCCGCGGCTTTCGCTGCGGCGCTCTGTCCGCTCGGGACGGTCGGCCCGGTCGCTTCGCTCCATCCGGTCCAGGCGGTCGGAACGCTCCGGGTAGTCCCCGTATCTTCTGTTGTCCCGTTCCATATCGTTGTCCTCCTAATCCGGGCTCCCCGCCCGGGTTCTCTTTCTCTCGGATTACGCCCGGTCCGGGTCCACGTTAGGCCAGACCTGTCCCTCCTCGGTGAGTACATACCGCACCCAGGCGTCGAAGGGCTCCCGGGGCAGGTTGATCTGGAAGAAGTCCTCCCGGCACAGGCCGATGGTCAGGCCGTCGAAGTCCTCCAGGTAGCGGTCGTAGTAGCCGCCTCCCTGTCCCAGCCGGCTGCCCCGGCTGTCAAAGCACAGGCCGGGCACCAGGATCAGGTCCAGGTCCTCCCGGGCCAGGACCTGGCAGCCCTCCTTGGGCGCGGGGATCCCGTAGACGTCGGGCTCCAGGTCGTCAAAGGAGGTGACCACCCGGGCCTCCATCTGCCGCTCCGGCAGGCACTTGGGCAGGCACACCCGGCGGCCCATGGTCCACAGGGTCTCGATGAGACCTTTGGTCTCGATCTCCGTGCCCACCCCGTAGTAGACCAGCACGGTCCGAGCCTTCTCCAGGGCGGGATGCTCCAGGAACCGGGCGATGAGCTCCTTGTCGGACCAGGCCTTCTCCTGGTCGCTGAGCTCGGCCAGGGCACCCCGGATCTGCTCCCGCAGGATCTTCTTCACGCTGGAAACGTCGCTTCCCATAGTCAGTTCTCCTTTGTCTTCTCCAGCAGGGGGCGCGCCGCCTGCCAGATCTCCTCGTGTATCTCGTCGATGGACCGCAGCTCCCCCGCCTCGTTCAGGCAGTTGATCCGGGTCCAGCCCCAGACCTCCGCCGCTTTTCTGGCCGAGGCCCGGCAGGCGGCCAGGTACCCGCTGTCGGTCTCGTGGATATCCCCCTTGGTGTGGGTGTCGGCCTCCCGCCGCCGGAGCAGGGCCTCGCTGCGGTCCGTGGGCACGTCCAGCAGCAGGACCAGGTCGGGCTCGGGCAGGCCCAGCTTGTCATATTCAAAGTCCCGGAGCCAGTCCAGGAAGGGCTTCTGTTCCGCATCCGCCAGCTTGCTGGTCTGGTGGACGGCGTTGGAGGTGGTGTATCGGTCCGCCAGCACCAGGCCGCCGGACTGGTACCAGTCCTGCCAGACCTTTTTCCAGGAGGCGTACCGGTCCACGGCGTAAAAGGCGGAGGCGGCGTAAGGGTTCACGTCCCCGGGCCTCTTCCCGAACTCCCCGGCCAGATACATGCGGATGAGGGCGGAGGACTCCTCCTGATACTGGGGGAAGACCAGGCGGCGGAAGGGGTATCCCTCAGCCTGGGCCCTCTCGCACAGGCGGGCAAACTGGGTAGACTTGCCCACCCCGTCGGTGCCCTCGATGACGATGAGCGAACCCTTTTTCATGGCCGTCTCTCCTGTTTCCCCTGCCGCCGGGCGTCCACCAGGAACAGGGGCAGCTTGGCCATCCGGCCGATGCGGCTGGGCTGATGGACCAGGCGGTAGGCCCACTCCAGGCCCAGCTTCTGCCACAGGGCGGGGGCCCGCTTCACGTTGCCGGCGTAGACGTCCAGCACGCCTCCCAGCCCCGCCATCAGGTGGGCGCCGGTGTCCGGGCCGTACTGGGCCATCCATCTCTCCTGCTTTGGGGCCCCCAGACAGACAAAGACCACGTCGGCCTGAGCCTGGCGGATCTTCTCCGCCACCGGGGCGGCGTCCCGGAAGTACCCGTCGTTGGTGCCGCAAATCACCAGGCCGGGATGGGCGGCCTTCAGGTTCTCCGCCGCCTGCTCCGCCACCCCGGGCTTGGCCCCCAGGAGGAAGAGCCGCCCGCCGGTCCGGGCCAGCCGCTCCACCAGGCCGGAGGCAAAGTCGATGCCCGGCACCCGTCCCTTCAGGGGGCGGCCCAGGAGCTTTGCCGCGTAGACCACCCCGATGCCGTCGGGAAGCACCAGGCCCGCCCCGTTGAGCAGGTCCCGATAGCTCTCGTCGGCCCGGGCCAGGTTGACGATCTCCGGGTTGGGGGTCACCACATAGGCAAACCCCGGTCCCTCGGCCAGCTTCTCTCCGGCCCGGACGGCTTCCTCCAGGGTCAGATCGTCGAAGGTCACGCCCATGATGTCAGTTCGCACGGTCATTCCTCGTCTCCTCCAGGGCGCAAGGGCCCATGATTCCATGATTCATAGATAGGTATTGTATCACGATTTTCCCGGTTTGTCCACCGAAACCCGCCCCCCGCAACGTCTTTTGGCAAAAAAAACGCAGCGCCGTCTCCGGGACCGCGCCGCGTTGTCGGATTTATTGGGTTTTCCGCCGAATCAGGTCTCCCGGCCGGCAAACTGGGTCATGTAGAGCTCGTAATACTTCCCCTTCCGGTCCAGCAGCTCCCGGTGGCGGCCCATCTCCGCGATGGTTCCGTGGTCCATGACGATGATCTGGTCGGCGTCCTGGATGGTGGAGATCCGGTGGGCGATGATGAGGCTGGTCCGCCCCGCCATGAGGGTGTGCATGGCGTCCTGGATCTTCTGCTCGGTCATGGTGTCCACGCTGGAGGTGGCCTCGTCCAGGATGAGGATGTGGGGGTAGGACAGGAAGGCCCGGCCGATGGCGATGAGCTGCCGCTGTCCCTGGGAGAGGCTGGAGCCTGAGGCGGCCAGGGGGGTGTCGTAGCCCAGGGGGAGGGCCTCCACCACCTGGTCGCAGTTGGAGGCCAGGGCGGCCTCGTCCAGCTGCTCCGGGGTGGCCCCGGGGCAGGCGTAGGCCAGGTTGCGGCCCAGGGTGTCGGAGAAGAGCACCGTGTCCTGGAGGACGATGCCGATGCTGTCCCGGAGGCTGCGGAGGGACAGGTCCCGGATGTTGACCCCGTCCAGGCGGATCTCCCCGCCGTCCAGCTCGTAGAACCGCATGAGCAGGTTGATGATGGTGGTCTTGCCGGAGCCGGTGGAGCCCACCAGGGCGATCTTCTTCCCGGACTCGATGCGGAGAGAAAAGTCCCGGATCACCGGGGCGCCGGGGACGTAGGAGAAGTCCACGTGGTCAAACTCGATGACCCCCCGCACCGGCTGGGGCAGGTCCTCTCCTCCCTGGGGCTCGGTGTCCTGGTCCAGAATGTCGAAGATGCGCTCGGCCCCGGCCACGGCGGTCTGGATCTGGCCGTAGAGCTGGGCCAGCTCGTTGATGGGCCGGGAGAACTGCTTGGAGTAGATGATGAAGGCGGAGATCACGCCGATGGAGATGCTCCCCTCCAGGACGAACCGGGCCCCGAACACCGCCACGATAAGGAAGGAGAGGTTGTTGAACATGTTCATGGTGGGGCCCATAAGGTTGGAGATGATCTCCGCGATGATCCCCGTCCTGGTCAGACGGTCGGAGGTCTGGGAGAACTCCTCCACCGCCGCGGCCTGGCGGTTGTAGGCGGTAACGGTGTGGAGGTTGGTGACCATCTCCTCCACAGTGCCGTTGACCTTCCCCAGCAGGGTCTGGCGGGTAACGTAGTATTTCCGCATGTATTTGCTGATGACCCGGGTGAAGACCACCGTCAGCACCACCGTGGAGCAGGAGAGGAGGGTGAGGGGAACGCTGTACCACAGCATCACCGACACCGTGCCCACCAGGGTCAGCACCCCGGAGAACAGGGAGCTGAGGGAGGAGGAGATGACCCCGGAGATGTTCTCCGCGTCGTTGGTCATCCTGCTCATGATGTCCCCGTGGGAGTGGTTGTCCAGATACCCCAGGGGCAGGGCGACGATCTTCCGGAACAGGTCGGCCCGCAGGCCCTTCACCACCCGCTGGCTCAGGCTGGCGCTGAGATAGCCCTGGAGCAGCGTGGCCCCTCCGTGGGCCAGGTAGAAGATCAGCATCGCCGCCAGCAGCCGGGGCAGGCCGTCGAAGGTCCGGGCCACCAGCCGGTCGACGGCCGCGCTCTGGATGCCCGGGGCCACCACGGAGCACACCACCGAAGCGGTCACCACCAGGGCCAGCAGGCCCACCAGGGGGAGCTGAGGCCGGAAGTAGGCCAGCAGGCGGCGGAGGGTGGCCCTGCCGTGGGCGGGCTTCTCCGCCGGGGCGCCGGAAAAGCGGCCTCCCCGGCCGAAGCCGGTGCGGACAGAGGTCCTGGCTGTGTCGCTCATGTCGTCCCCTCCTTTCCCCGCAGCTGAGAGGCGCAGATGTCCCGGTAGACCGAACAGGTCGCCAGGAGCCGGTCATGGGTGTCGCAGCCCACCAGATAGCCCCGGTCCAGCACGGCGATGCGGTCGGCGTCCCGGATGGAGGCCACCCGCTGGGCGATGATGAGCTTGGTCACCTCCCGGTGGTCCTGACGCAGGGCCGCGTAGAGGGCCGCCTCGGTCTTCAGGTCCAGGGCGCTGGTGGCGTCGTCAAAGATCAGGATCTCCGCCCGCTTCAGCAGGGCCCGGCTGATGGCGATGCGCTGCCGCTGGCCCCCGGAGAGGCTCATGCCGCTCTCGGCCACCGGGGTGTCGTAGCCCTGGGGCTGCTCCCGAATGAATCCGTCGGCCTGGGCCGCCTTTGCCGCCGCCTCGATCTCCCCCTGGGAGGCCTCCGGCCGTCCCATGGCGATGTTCTCCCGGATGGTGGTGGAGAACAATTCACTTTTCTGGAGGACGAAGGCCACCTTCTCCCGCAGCTGGCGGACGGAGTACTTCCGCACGTCCACCCCGTCCACCTCCAGGGTCCCCTGGGTCACGTCGTAGAACCGGGGGATCAGGCTCACCAGGGAGGTCTTGCCGCTGGCGGTGGCCCCGATGATCCCCAGGGTCTCCCCGGACCGGACGGTGAGGTTGATGTTCTTCACCACCGGCTGCCGCTGGCCGGGGTAGGAGAAGGTCACGTGGCGGAACCGGATGGTCCCCCGCTCCCCGGTGTCCGGGGCTCCTTCCCCGTCGGCGATGGCCGGCGGGGTGTCCAGCACCTCCTTCAGCCGCCGGGAGGAGGCCAGGCCCCGGGTGATGGTCTGGAAGATCATGGCCAGCATCATCAGGCCGTTTAAGATCTGGGAGATGTAGGTGATGGCCGCCATCACCGCCCCGGGGGCGATGGACCCGCCCCGGACCTGGATAGCCCCCACATAGATGACGCAGACGATGGCCACGTTCAGCACGATGTTCATGATGGGCCGCAGCCAGGACATGAGCACCAGCACCCGGAACTGCGTGTCCACCAGCTCCTGGTTGGCCTGGCCGAACCGGGCAGCCTCCCGGTCCTCCTGGACGAAGGCCTTCACCACCCGGGCCCCGGCCACGTTCTCCTGGATGACCGAGTTGACCCGGTCCAGCCGCTGCTGGAGGAGGGTGAAGAGGGGGTTGGTCTTCCACAGAACGAAGACGATATCCAGCAGCACCAGGGGGATGGCGCAGGCCACGATGACCCCGAAGCTCAGGTCCAGGCCGATGAGGGCGAAGGAGCCGCCGAACAGGAACATCAGGCACCGGACAAAGCCCCGGATCATCTGGGTGACCATGCTCTGGACCTGACTGACGTCGTTGGTCATCCGGGTCACCAGGGAGCCGGTGGAGAACCGGTCGGTCTGCTCGTAGGAAAAGTCCATGATCCGGCGGAAGCAGGCCTTCCGCACGTCGTTGCCGTAGTTCTGGCCGCAGAGGTTGGTGAACACCCCGCTGAGGACGCCGCACAGGCCCCCCAGCACCACCACCAGCAGCATCCGCAGGCCCACGGACAGGATGAGGGACACATCCGACACCCCGCCGCTGTCCACCCCCAGAATACCCTGGTCCACGATGACCTCCATCATCCGGGGCTGGATCAGGTCGATGAGGACCTCCCCCACCATGAATCCGGCGGCCAGGACGGCGAAGTACCAGTATTTTCTCAGGTAGCGAAGCACGGCGCCGCCTCCTTTCCGGGTACAGTTTTCCCTATTATACCCGATTTTTCCCCGGGTTTCCATTTCAAAATGTTGTTTTTCCGATTTTTTCCGCCCTTCCACGCCCCCGGGCGGCGGAAAAAGCGATAACGTTTCCAAATTCGGAAGGGGATGGAAAACCCTGAAATTTTGTTGACAGTATCCTGCAAAATGGGTATAATGAAGCCAGAAAAACCGGCGGGGTACGAACCCCCGCCGCCGGAAACTGCACATCGTTCGGATGACAAGACCGGGAGATACCGCGCGAGGACCCCGCACGCGCGGAGCCGAAGGGGCAGCAAGAACTCTCAGGCAAAGGGGATCGGTCTTTGACGAGACTCTGGAAAGCGGAAACGCACCGAAGAGGCAATCCGTCCCGAGGGGCGGAGAATCTTTCAGGTCAAATCACAGAGGCGCAGCGTATTTGGCATGGCCAGATGCGCGGTGCCTCTGTTTTTTTATTCCCGATAAACAAACCATCCAGACTTGAGCGCAAAGGAGAGATGTTCTATGGAAAAGAAGACGCCTCTGTATGACGTCCACGTAGAAGAGGGCGGCAAGATCGTCCCCTTCGCCGGCTATCTGCTGCCGGTGCAGTACGGCACCGGCGTCATCAAGGAGCACATGGCGGTCCGCCAGCAGTGCGGCCTGTTCGACGTGTCCCACATGGGTGAGATCCTGTTCACCGGCCCCACCGCCCTGGACACCCTGAACCATCTGCTCACCAACGACTACACCAACATGCCCCTGAACAAGGTCCGCTACGGCGTGCTTTGCAACGAAAAGGGCGGCACCATCGACGACCTGGTGGTCTATAAGTTCGGGGAGGAGCGCTACCTGATGGTGGTCAACGCCGCCAACCGGGAGAAGGACTACGCCCACATCTCCCAGAACCTGCTCCCCGGCACCAAGGCCGAGGACATCTCCGACACCGTGGCCCAGGTGGCCCTCCAGGGCCCCAAGGCGCCGGACATCCTGAAAAAGCTGCTGCCGGAGGAGTCCATCCCCAAGGGCTACTACACCGCTCTGGAGAACGTCATGCTGGACGGCATGAAGTGCATCATCTCCCGGACGGGCTACACCGGCGAGCTGGGCTATGAGATCTACACCGCCAACGAGAACGCCGTGAAGCTGTGGAAGACCCTCCGGGCCGCCGGCGAGGAGTTCGGTCTGATCCCCGCGGGCCTGGGCGCCCGGGACACCCTCCGTCTGGAGGCCGCCATGCCCCTCTACGGCCACGAGATGGACGAGGAGATCACCCCCCTGGAGGCCGGTCTGGACTTCGGCGTGAAGCTGAACAAGGCGGAGTTCATCGGCCACGACGCCCTGGTGGCCGCCGGAGCCCCCAAGCGGGTGCGCATCGGCCTGGAGGTCACCGGCCGGGGCATCATCCGGGAGCACCAGGATGTATTCTTTAACGGAGAATGCATCGGTCACACCACCTCCGGCACCCACTGCCCCTATCTGGGCAAGGCCATCGCCATGGCTCTGGTCACCGCCGGGTCCGTGAAGGAGGGCGACGAGGTGGAGGCCGACGTCCGGGGCCGGAGAGTGGCCGCCAAGGTGGTGCCGCTGCCCTTCTACACACGCGGCAAATAATTAGCAGTCCTTTGGGCTCTTTACTCGCCAAAGCCTTCCCCTATGAGGGGAAGGTGGCCGAGCGAAGCGAGGTCGGATGAGGTGGGGGACGCTGCGGAGCGACAGCGCCATATCCCCGGAAATCTAACCGTTTCCCTCTGGCGCAGCGATGCCGCTGTTCGCAGCGTTTCCACCTCATCCGCCCCTTCGGGGCACCTTCCCCTCAAGGGGAAGGCATGAGGTCCTGCGTCTGCCCAACGGTACCGGAGCGATCAAACCATCCGCAAACAAAATAACAATAAAATAAACGGAGGAATTTATCATGTCTGTCATCCCTGCTGAACTGAAGTACACCAAGTCCCACGAGTGGGTCAAGGAAGAGGACGGCGTGTTCGTCATCGGTCTGACCGACTATGCCCAGAGCGCCCTGGGTGATCTGGTCTTCGTCAACCTGCCCGAGGAGGGCGACGCCGTCACCGCCGGTGAGGCCTTCTCCGACGTGGAGTCCGTCAAGGCCGTCTCCGACGTGTTCTCCCCCGTCACCGGCGAGGTCTGCGCCGTCAACGAGGAGCTGCTGGACAACCCCGCCCTCATCAACGAGGCTCCCTATGACGCCTGGATGGTGAAGGTCAACAACGTCAGCGGCACTGAGGAACTGCTGGACGCCGCCGCTTACGAGGCCGTGGTGGCTGCTGAGGAGGCGTAATCTATGGCCAGCTACATTCCCTATACCGGGGAAGAGCGGCAGGCCATGCTGAAGGCCGTAGGCCTGGATTCCATCGATCAGCTCTATAACGTGGTCCCCGAATCCGTCCGGGTCAAGGACCTGGACCTGCCCGAGGGCATGAGCGAGCTGGAGGTGGGCCAGGTCATGGCCGACATGGCCGGGCAGAACCGGGCCTTCCGGAGCGTCTTCCGGGGGGCCGGGGCCTACCGCCACTATATCCCCGCCATCGTCAAGACCGTCACCTCCAAGGAGGAGTTTCTGACGGCCTACACCCCCTACCAGGCCGAGATCAGCCAGGGGGTGCTCCAGTCCATCTTTGAGTACCAGACCCAGATGTGCGAGCTCACCGGCATGGACGTGTCCAACGCCTCGGTGTACGACGGCGCCTCCGCCGCCGCCGAAGCGGTGTTCATGTGCCAGGAGCGGAAAAAGAGCGCCGTGGTCTTCTCCGGCACCGTGAACCCCCAGGTCCTGCGGGTGGTGAAGACCTACTGCGAGAGCCGTCAGGTCCCCGTCACCGTCATTCCCCCCAAGGGCACGGCCACGGACCTGGAGGCCCTGAAGGCCGCCATCGCCGACGACACCGCCGCCGTCTACGTCCAGAGCCCCAACTATTTTGGGGTCATCGAGGACATGGACGCTGTGGTGGCCGCCGCCCATGACAAGGGCGCCAAGGTCATCATGGGCTGCAACCCCATCGCCCTGGGCCTTCTGAAGACCCCAGGCGAGTACGGCGCGGACATCGCCGTGGGCGAAGGCCAGCCTCTGGGCATGCCTCTCGCCTTCGGCGGCCCCTACCTGGGCTTTATGACCTGCAAGCAGGCCATGATGCGCAAGCTCCCCGGCCGCATCGTGGGCGAGACCACCGACCACGACGGCAACCGCTGCTACGTGCTGACCCTCCAGGCCAGAGAGCAGCACATCCGCCGGGAGAAGGCCTCCTCCAACATCTGCTCCAACCAGGCCCTGTGCGCCATGACCGCCTCGGTCTACCTGGCCGCCATGGGCCCCAAGGGTCTGCGTCAGGCCGCGGAGAGCTCCGCCGCCCACGCCCACTACCTGGCCCAGCAGATCGCCCCCCTGGGCTTCGGCCTGAAGGAGGCGGACAAGCCCTTCTTCCATGAATTTCTGACCGAGTGCCCCATGGACCCCGAGGCCCTGTGCAAGAAGCTGGAGGCCTATGACATCCTGGGCGGCCTGCCCGTGGACGGCGGGATCCTGTGGTGCTGCACCGAGTGCAATTCCAAGGCCGACATCGACCGGCTGGTGGCCGCTTTGAAGGAGGTGTGCGGAAAATGAAGCTGCTGTTTGAACGGAGCCGTCCCGGCCGGGGCATGGACCTGCTGCCCCCCTGCGACGTACCGGCGGTGAGCTTTGACGCCGCCCTCCTGCGGGATTCCGCCCCCCGTCTGCCCGAGATCGCCGAGGTGGACCTGGGCCGGCACTACACCGAGCTGGCCAAGCAGACCCATGGCGTCAACGACGGGTTCTACCCCCTGGGCTCCTGCACCATGAAATACAATCCCCGGGTGGACGAGGAGACCGCTTCTCTCCCCGGCTTCACCCAGGTCCACCCCCTCCAGCCGCTGGACACCGTCCAGGGTTCCCTGGAGGTGCTGTGGAAGAGCGAGCAGCTCCTCAGCGAGATCACCGGCATGGACGCCGTGACCTTCCAGCCTGCCGCCGGCGCCCATGGCGAGTACACCGGCCTGCTGCTCATTCGCTGCTATCACCAGTCCCGGGGCGACACCGCCCGGACCAAGATCATCGTCCCCGACTCCGCCCACGGCACCAACCCCGCCTCCGCCACCATGGCGGGCTTCAAGGTGGTCTCCGTGCCCTCCAACGAGATGGGCGGCGTGGACCTGGACGCCCTGCGGGCGGCCGTGGGTCCCGACACCGCGGGCCTGATGCTCACCAACCCCAACACCGTGGGCCTCTTTGACCCCAACATCCTGGAGATCACCCAGATCGTCCACGACGCCGGCGGCCTGTGCTACTATGACGGCGCCAACCTCAACGCCGTCATGGGCCACGTCCGGCCCGGCGACATGGGCTTCGACTGCGTCCATGTGAACCTCCACAAGACCTTCGCCACCCCCCACGGCGGCGGCGGTCCCGGCAGCGGCCCCGTGGGCTGCAAGGCCTTCCTGGCCGACTTCCTGCCCGCCCCCCGGGTGCGGAAGGCCGGTGAGAGCTACGAGTTCTTCGAGCCCGAGCACACCATGGGCAAGGTCCGGTCCTTCTACGGCAACTTCCTGGTGGTGGTCAAGGCCCTGACCTATATCCTGTCCCTGGGCAAGGAGGGCATCCCCGCGGCCTCCGCCGGGGCGGTGCTCAACGCCAATTACCTGATGAAGAAGCTGGCGGGCCACTACGACATGTCCTTCAACACCCTGTGCATGCACGAGTTCGTCATGACCCTGGAGAAGCTGGCCCATGACACCGGCGTCACCGCCATGGACGTGGCCAAGCGCCTGCTGGACTTCGGGATGCATCCCCCAACGATGTACTTCCCGCTGATCGTCCACGAGGCTCTCATGGTGGAGCCCACCGAGACCGAGAGCCCCGAGACCCTGGACCAGGCGGCGGAGGTCTTCCTGAAGATCCTGGAGGAGGCCAAGTCCGATCCCGAGAGCCTCCACCACGCCCCCCACGACTGCGCCATCGGCCGGCCCGACGAGGTCACCGCCGCCCGGCACCCGGTCCTGCGGTACGACTTTGACGCCTGAGTCATGGTCCGGGCGCTCAGCTGCATCAGCACCAAAAACACCGACCCCCGGCATAATCTGGCTCTGGAAGAGGTCCTTCTCCGGGCTGTCCGGCCTGGGCAATGCGTATTGTACCTCTGGCAGAACCAGCGCACCGTTGTCATCGGGCGAAATCAGCACGCCGACAGCGAGTGCCGGGTCCGCGCCCTGGAGGAAGACGGCGGACATCTGGTCCGTCGTCTCTCCGGGGGCGGGGCGGTGTATCACGATCTGGGGAACCTGAACTTCACCTTCCTGACCACCCACGGGGACTACGACGTGGAGAAGCAGACCGACGTCATCCTCCGGGCGGTGCAAAAGGTGGGGGTCCGGGCGGAGAAGAATGGCCGGAACGACCTGACCGCGGACGGACAGAAATTCTCCGGCCACGCCTACTACCGCACCGGGGACCAGTGCTATCACCACGGCACCCTGATGGTGAACGTGGACATGGCCCCCCTGGAGAAGTATCTCAACCCCTCCCCCCTCAAGCTGGCGGCCAAGGGGGTCAAATCGGTCCGGTCCCGGGTGGTGAATCTGAAATCCCTGGTGCCCGACCTGACCCTGGACGCCCTGCGGACCGCGCTGATCGAAGCCTTCGGGGAGGTCTACGGCCTGCCTGTCTCCCCGCTGACGGAGGAGGACCTGGACCAGACCGCCCTGGCGGAGAGCCTGGCCCGGTTTTCCGATCCCCGGTGGATCTACGGCGCGGAGGAGCCCCTGTCCCTGTCCCGGGAGGGACGGTTCGACTGGGGCCTGCTGCGGCTGGACTTCACCCCGGAAGACGGGCGGATCGCCCAGGCCGCCCTGTGGTCCGACGGCCTCTCGGCGGACTATCTCAGCCGGGTCCCGGACCTGATCCGGGGCTGCCCTCTGGAGGCCGACGCCCTGCGGCGGGCTCTGCTGGCCCCGGCGGACTGTGACCGGGAGGCGGCGGAGGCCGTTCTGGAGCTTCTGATGGACGGACCCTGACACTGACAACAAGAATCCACATCACCGCATGGCCCCGGCGGCGCCCTTTGGCGCGTCGGCGGTCGTGCGGTGGCCTTATCCTGAACGGAGGTAGCCTATGACCTACGACATTGCCATCATCGGCGGCGGACCCGGCGGATACACCGCCGCGGAAAAGGCCGCCAAAGCGGGACTGAAAACCGTCCTGTTCGAGAAAGCCTTTCTGGGGGGCACCTGCCTGAACCGGGGCTGTATGCCCACCAAGTCCCTCCTCCACAGCGCGGAGACCTTTACCGCCCTGAAAAACGCCGCCGCCCTGGGCGTCCACGCCGGGGAGGTGTCCTATGACTTCGCCGCCATGCACCGGAAGAAAAACGAGGTGGTGGAGAAGCTCCGCCAGGGCGTGGCCCAGCTGATGAAGGCCGGGAAGATCGACGTCATCCAGGGCGAGGCCCGGGTGGAGGGGACCGGCAAGGTCTCCTGCAACGGCGAGACCTACCAGGTCAATGACATCGTGGTGGCCACCGGCTCCAAGGTGGCCTCGCCTCCCATCCCCGGCAAGGACCTGCCCGGGGTCTACAACAGCAACGACCTGCTCATCGGCGACGGCGTGGCCTTCGACTCCCTGATCATCATCGGCGGCGGCGTGGTGGGCACCGAGTGCGCCTCCATCTACCTGGCCCTGGGGGCCCAGGTCACCATCCTGGAGGCCGCCGACCACATCCTGCCCCTTATGGACAAGGAGATCGCCCAGCGGCTGTCCCTGATCCTGAAAAAGCAGGGAGCCAAGGTGGAGGCCAAGGCCTTCGTCCAGAAGATCGAGGGCCAGCCCGGCAATATGTCCGTCACCTGGACGGATAAAAAGGGCAACGAGCAGGTCTCCACCGCCCAGGGGGTCCTGCTGGCGGCGGGCCGCATCGCCAACACCGACGGCCTCTTCGCCCCCGGCGCGGAGCCGGACATGGAGAAGGGGGCCATCCTGGCCGACGAACAGGGCCGGACCAGCCTGCCCCATCTCTTCGTCATCGGCGACGCCCGGGCCCACAACATCCAGCTGGCCCACGTGGCCGAGGCCCAGGGCACCAACATCGCCGCTCTGCTGGCGGGGAAGGAGCCCCCCATGGACATGAAGGTGGTGCCCAACTGCGTCTACACCACCCCGGAGGTGGCCTCCGTGGGCCTGTCCGAGGAGCAGGCTAAGGCCGAGGGCATCGCCGTCAAGTGTGGCAAGTACCTCACCGGGGCCAACGGCAAGTGTCTCATCGAGAACACCGAGAGCGGGTACGTGAAGCTGGTGACCGACAAGGAGACCGGCGTCATCCTGGGGGCCCAGCTGGTGTGTCCCCGGGCCACGGACCTCATCGGCGAGCTGGCTCTGGCGGTCCAGCAGGAGCTCACCGCCGACGAGCTCTCTTCGGTGATCCACCCCCACCCCACCTTTATTGAGATGATCCACGGCGCGGCGGACCTGCTGCGAGCGGAATGACATGAACGTCCGGGAGATCGCCCCCGGCGTCCTCCACTTTGAGGAGGACTACCGGGTCTACTGCACCCTGGTCCGGGGCCGGGACAGGGCCGTCCTCTGGGACACCGGCCAGGGAAAGCTGGACCTGCGGGACTGGCTGGAGGCCCGGGTGGACACCCCCTATCTGGTGATGAACAGCCACGGCCACGCCGACCACATCGGCAGTAACCGCCGGTTTTCCCAGGTCTATGCTCCTCCGGCGGACCGGCCTCTGCTGGAGGCCTACGCCCGACTGACCGACCAGGCTCCCCCGGCCTATGACATCCTGCCCCTGGAGCCCGGCCAGGTCTTCCATCTGGGGGGCCTCACCGCCCGGGTGGTGCCCCTCACCGGACACACCTGGGGCTCCGTGGGCCTGCTGCTGGAGGAGCGCCGGCTGCTGCTGGCCGGGGACGGGCTCAACCCCACCCTGCTGCTGCTGGGCCAGGAGGCCGCCCCCCTCTCCCGCCTGCGCCGGACCCTGGAGGAGACCCTGGACCTGCCCTTCGATCATATCCTCTGCGGACACTCCCCCCGGCCGGTGCCCAAGTCCATGGCGGCGGTCCACCTGGACCACCTGGACCATCTCCGTCTGGAGCCCCCCTCCCGGCCCGGGCCCTACGGCCCCCGGGTCTGCCGGAGCCAGCACCGGGTGGGCGGTGCGCGGTCGGTGCTGTGGATCGATCGGCGGCTGGACGACCGGCCGGACCCGGAGTAGCAGCCATCTCTGCAAACTCACCCCCCCGACTGTCCCGTTTTTCCGGGACAGTCTGGGGGTTTTCTTTTTCTCCGAACTGTGGTATGCTGAACATGGTGCAGCTCCCATGCCGGAGTTCCCACATCTTCTCCGGCTCTTTCCCTAAAATCCGACAAAACTGAAAACGCTTTCCCTGGAAATTACTACAAATCTCACAAAACTCTCTTGACAACCACCTTGAACTGTGGTTTAATGACCACAGATACTGAAAACGTTACCAGTAACGTTTTCAATCCGCCGCATTCCCCCTTTTTTATCAATGAGGAGATTCCCATGACTATCAAAGATGTAGCCGAATATTGCGGCGTATCCGTCAGCACGGTCTCCCGTGTTCTCAACGACCACCCCGACGTCAGCGACGCGGTGCGGACCAAGGTCCTGGAGGCCATTGAACTGCTGCACTACGTACCCAACAACAGCGCCCGGGACCTGGTCAGGCCCCAGTCCGACGCCATCGGCGTGGTGGTCCGGGGCGCGGAAAACCCCTTCTTCACCGGCATCATCCGCTCCATTGAGCAGGAGGTGGATCGGGCGGGCTGCACCATGGTCCTCCACCAGATCAAAACCGGAGCCAACGAACTCTTCGCCGCGGCCAGCCTGGCCCGGTCCAAGCGGCTTCGGGGGCTCATCCTCCTGGGCGGTCGCTTCGACTATACCCCCGAGCAGATCGTCACCCTGCAGGTCCCCTTCGTCTGCTGCACCTTCACCAACAGCTTCGGCACCCTGGACCAGGGGGTCTACTCCTCCGTGTCCATCGACGACCGGCTGGAGGCCTTCCGGGCGGTGAAATACCTCACCGATCGGGGCCACCAGAAGATCGCCATCCTCCTGGACTCCACCGACGACCGATCCATCAGCGAACTGCGATACAGGGGCTATCTGGAGGCCCTGGAGAGCGCCGGCATCCAGCCGGACCCGGAGCTGGTGGAACAGACCAGCGATTTCGACATGGCCGCGGCCTACGCGGGCGTCCAGCGTCTGCTGGCCCGGCGGCAGGACTTCACCGCCCTGTTCGTCATCGCCGACTCCATGGCCATCGCCGCCATGAAGGCCCTGAGCGACGCGGGGCTCCGGGTGCCGGAGGACTGCTCGGTCATCGCCATCGACGGCATCACCATGTCCCAGTACACCATCCCCACCCTGACCACCCTCATCCAGCCCACAGAGCCCCTGGGCCAGCAGGCGGTCCGCACCCTGCTGGACGAGTTGGAGGGCCGGGGCGAGAGCCGCCACCTCCGGCTGGAGACCATCCTCCGGCCCGGCGGTACCGTGATCTCCCTCTCCTGATTTTTGCGCCCAACCGGACGTGAAAATAGACGAATCCCCAAACCACACTCTCCCGGGAGAACCCATTCCCGGGCCCAATCAGCAAGGAGGAACAGATGATGAAAAAAGCGCTTTCTCTTCTCTTGACCGCCGCTCTATGCACGGCTCTCCTGGCCGGCTGCGGCGGAGGCAGCGGCAGCGGCGGCGATGAGGGCTCCGCCTCCGGCTCCGGTTCTGTCTATTGGCTCAACTTCAAACCCGAGATCGACGAGACCCTCCAGGACCTGGCCGCCACCTATACCGAGGAGACCGGCGTGGACGTGAAAGTGGTCACCGCCGCCTCCGGCACCTATAATCAGACCCTCCAGTCCGAAATGGACAAGTCCAACCCCCCCACCCTGTTTGTCATTGGCAACCAGGCCGGCGTGAAGGACTGGGGCGACTACGCCATGGACCTCACCGGCACCGCCATCGCCAACGAGCTCAACACCGACGCCTACAACCTCTATGACGAGGACGGCAAGCTGGTGTCCATCGGCTACTGCTACGAGTGCTACGGCATCATCGTCAACCCCGACCTCATCGAGGCCGCCGGCCACTCCATGGACGAGCTGGTGAACTTCGACGGGCTGAAGGCCGTGGCCGAGGACATCCACAGCCGGGCCGCCGAGCTGGGCTTCGACGCCTTCTCCGCCTCCGACATGGACGACTCCTCCTCCTGGCGGTTTACCGGCCACATGGCCAACCTGGAGTACTACTATGAGTCCCGGGACGCCGGCGGCTGGACCGAATGCCCCGCCCAGATCCAGGGCACCTACATGGACAACTACAAGGCCCTCTATGACCTGTGCATCAACAACTCCACCGTGGAGCCCAACACCCTGGCCACCGGCGGACACGACGCCGAGAACGAGTTCATCTCCGGTCAGGCCGCCTTCTTCGTCAACGGCTCCTGGGAGTACGCCGCCGTGTCTGAGGCCGTGCCCAACGCCACCATGATCCCCTACTACTGCGGCGTGGACGGCGAGGAGCAGGCCGGCCTGAACTGCGGCACCGAAAACTGCTGGGCCATCAACTCCACCGTGTCCGAGGAGGATCAGCAGGCCACCATGGACTTCATGGTCTGGCTGGTCTCCGACCCCGACGCCTCCGCCAAGATGGTGGAACAGCTGGGCATCATGCCCTACAAGAGCGCCGTGGAATCCTCCAACGGGTTCCTCAACGACGCCGCGGAGTACACCGCCAACGGCTGCTATGTCATGGACTGGGTCACCAACTTCCAGCCCAACGTGGATGACTACCGCGCCGCCCTGGTGGCCGCTCTGAACCAGTATGACGCCGATCAGTCCGACGCCAACTGGGAGCTGGTCCGCACCGCCTTCGTGGACGGCTGGGCCCAGCAGTATCAGGCTGCCAACGGCTGAGCCTCCCCTGAGAGAATCTGATCAAGCAGAAACGGCGGGGCGGACGATTTTCCGATTTCGTCCGTCCCGCCCTTCTTCTATTCCCCCGCGCCGGACCGCGCCCGCCCCGGTGGGCCCGCGTCCCGGACAATCCCCCAGAGAAACGGAGATGAGACTTTGAACCGAAAACGCCCCTCGGCGGGGAACACCCTCCGCGCCCCCATCCGGCGGTGGTCCTGGCTCTTCCTGGGGCCGGTGCTGGCCGCCTTCGTCATTGGCTTTGTCTGGCCCTTCTTTCAGGGCATTTACCTGTCCTTCTGCAAGTTCCGGCTCATCAAGGACGCCCACTTCACCGGCCTGGACAACTACAAATCCGCCCTGGCCGACCCCAGCTTCCAGCACGCCTTCTGGTATACCGCCCTGTTCGCCGTGGTGAGCCTGGTGCTCATCAACGTCCTGGCCTTCACCGTGGCCTATCTGCTGACCCAGGGCATCAGAGGGAGCAATCTCTACCGCACTGTCTTTTTCATGCCCAACCTCATCGGCGGCATCGTCCTGGGGTATATCTGGTCCATGATTTTCGATGGCATCCTCTCCCGGTTCGGCACCTCCATCCTGCTGGAGAGCAAGTACGGCTTCTGGGGGCTCATCATCCTCATGTGCTGGCAGCAGATCGGTTACATGATGATCATCTACATCGCCGGGCTCCAGGCCGTCCCCGAGGATATGCTGGAGGCCGCCAAGATCGACGGGGCCTCCAAGTGGCAGACCCTGTGGCGGGTCATCATCCCCAACGTGATGCCCTCCATCACCATCTGCACCTTCCTGTCCCTGACCAACGGGTTCAAGCTCTTTGACCAGAACCTGGCCCTCACCGGGGGACAGCCCTTCCTCATCCAGTCCGGCGGCTCGGTGGTCAAGACCACTGAGATGCTGGCCCTGAACATCTACAATACCTTCTACGGCTCCAGCACGGCCGCCCAGGGCACCGCCCAGGCCAAGGCCGTCCTGTTCTTCATCCTGGTGGCCGGGCTGGGCCTGATCCAGCTGGCCTTCACCCGAAAGAGGGAGGTGCAGCAGTAATGAACAACGGAACGACTCTGGCCGCCGAGCGCCGCCGCAAGACCGTCATGAGCGTGGTCTTGGGCGTCATCTGCGTCATCTACGTGCTGCCGGTGCTCACCGTGGTCATCAACTCCTTCAAGGTGAACACCTTCGTCAAGACCGACACCTTCGCCCTGCCCTCCGGGGAGAGCTGGGCGGGCTTCTCCAACTTTGTCAAGGGCATGACCTTCGGCAACTACCCCTTTGTCAGCAGCGTTCTCTACAGTCTGCTGATCACCGTGGTCTCCACCGCTCTGATCCTGCTGTTCACCTCCATGGCCGCCTGGTACATCGCCCGGGTGAACTCGAAGTTCTGCAAGCTGGTGTACTACCTGTGCGTCTTCTCCATGGTGGTCCCCTTCCAGATGGTGATGTTCACCCTGTCCAAGACCGCAGACAAGCTCCACCTGAACACCCCCTGGACCATCCCCGTGGTCTACCTGGGCTTTGGGGCGGGGCTGGCCATCTTCATGTTCGTGGGCTTCGTCAAGTCCATCCCCCTGGAGATCGAGGAGGCAGCGGCCATTGACGGCTGCGGCCCTCTGCGGACCTATTTCTCCGTGGTCTTCCCCATGCTGCGGCCCACCATGATCTCCGTGGGCATCCTGGAGATCATGTGGGTGTGGAACGACTACCTGCTCCCCGTGCTGGTGCTGGACATCAACAAATACCGCACCATCCCCATCCACATCCAGTACCTGAAGGGAAGCTACGGCACCGTGGACCTGGGCGCCACCATGGCCCTGATCCTGCTGAGCATCCTCCCCGTGATCGTGTTCTATCTGCTCTGCCAGAAGCACATCATCAAGGGCGTGGCCGCCGGCGCCGTGAAAGGATAAGCCTATGGAACGACGCAGCGGCATCCTCCTGCCCCTCTCCGCCCTCCCCTCCCCCTACGGCATCGGCTCCCTGGGAAAGGCCGCCTTTGCCTTCGTGGACTTTCTGGAGGCGGCGGGGCAGACCTGGTGGCAGATGCTCCCCGTGGGCCCCACCAGCATCGGGGACTCCCCCTATCAGAGTCCCTCCACCTACGCGGGAAACCCCTACTTCATCGACCTGGACCTGCTGGTCCGGGACGGCCTGCTGACCCAGGCCGAGATCGACGCCATCCCCTGGGGGGATGACCCCGGGCGGGTGGACTACGGCCTGCTCTATGAAAACCGCCTGCCTCTGTTGGAGAAGGCTCTCCGCCGGGGCTGGGACCGGGACCGGGAGCAGGTGGCGGCCTTCACAGCGGAAAACGAGACCTGGCTCCCCGACTACGCCCTGTTCATGGCCCTGAAGCGGCGGTTCGACATGGCCTCCTGGGTGAACTGGCCGGACCGGGGGGCCCGCCTCCGGGACCCCGAGACCCTGGACCGGTACCGGCGGGAGCTGGCCGGGGAGATCCGGTTCTTCACCTACCTGCAATACCTGTTCTTCCGCCAGTGGGAGGCCCTCCGGACCTACGCCCGGTCCAAAGGCGTCCGCATTCTGGGGGATCTGCCCATCTACATGGCCATGGACTCCGCCGACGTGTGGGCCCATCCCGATTGCTTCCAGCTGGGGCCTGACGGCATCCCCCGGGAAGTGGCCGGCGTGCCCCCCGACGCCTTCGCCGCCCAGGGCCAGCTGTGGGGCAACCCCCTCTACGACTACGAGGCCATGGCCCAGACAGGCTACGAATGGTGGCTCCGGCGGATCGGCGGGGCGGAAACCCTCTATGACGCCATTCGTATCGACCACTTCCGGGGCTTTGAAAGCTACTGGGCGGTGCCCTACGGGGAGACCACGGCCAGGAAGGGCCGGTGGGTCAAGGGCCCCGGCATGGCCCTGGTGGGGAAGCTGAAAAGCCGGTTCCCCCGCATCCAGTTCATCGCCGAGGACCTGGGGTACCCCTCCCAGGCGGTCCGGGGGCTTCTGGACGAGTCCGGATTCCCGGGCATGAAGGTGCTCCAGTTCGCCTTTGACTCCCGGGACGCCGGGGACTACCTCCCACACAGCTACACCTCCAACTGCGTCTGTTACACCGGCACCCACGACAACTCCCCCCTGCTGGGCTGGCGGGAGGGCTCCCTGCCGGAGGATCTGGCCTGGGCAACGGACTACCTGGGTCTCAATGAGGCCGAGGGCTTCGTGTGGGGGATGCTCCGGGGAGGCATGAGCAGCGTCGCGGACCTGTTCATCGCCCAGATGCAGGACTATCTTGAGCTGGACAACCGCGCCCGGATGAACGTCCCCGGCACCTCCGCGGGCAACTGGACCTGGCGAATGCTGCCCGGCCAGATCCCCCCCGGGCTGGCGGACCGGCTGGCCCGGATGACCGAACGATACGGAAGGAGGGCGTGACACCATGGCGGAAGTCACCCTGAAGCATATTCAGAAAATCTATCCTCACAGCACGGAATACAGAAAAAAGCGGAAAAAAGAGGGGCAACAGCCCCGTGGCGGCAACCTGAAGGTCACAGAGGAGGGCGTCATCGCCGTCCAGGACTTCGATCTGGAGATTGCCGACCGGGAATTCATCGTCCTGGTGGGGCCCTCGGGTTGTGGCAAGTCCACCACTCTGCGGATGGTGGCCGGTCTGGAGGAGATCACCGACGGGGAGCTGACCATCGACGGCAAGGTGATGAACGATGTGGCACCCAAGGACCGGGACATCGCCATGGTCTTTCAGAGCTACGCCCTCTACCCCCACATGACCGTCCGGGGGAACATGGCCTTCCCCCTGAAGCTGAAAAAGCTGCCCCCTGCGGAGATCGACCGGAAGGTCAGCGAGGCGGCGGAGATCCTGGGCATCACCGAGTATCTGGACCGAAAGCCCAAGGAGCTCTCCGGCGGCCAGCGGCAGCGGGTGGCCATCGGCCGGGCCATCGTCCGGGATCCCAAAGTCCTGCTGATGGACGAGCCCCTGTCCAACCTGGACGCCAAGCTGCGCAACCAGATGCGGGCGGAGATCATCAAGCTGCGGCAGCGGATCAACTCCACCTTCCTCTACGTCACCCACGACCAGACCGAGGCCATGACCCTGGGGGACCGCATCGTCATCATGAAGGACGGGGTGGTCCAGCAGGTGGGCACCCCCCAGCAGGTCTTTGACCACCCGGCCAACCTCTTTGTGGCGGGCTTCATCGGCGTGCCCCAGATGAACTTCTTCGACGCCCGGCTGGAGAAGGACGGGGACAGCTACCTGGTCCGGGTGGGAGACCTGACCGTCATCCTGGACCGGGACCGGCAGGAGAAGCTGGCCGCCAACCAGGTCCCGCCCCAGGCCGTCACCCTGGGGGTCCGGCCGGAGCACATCGCCCTGGGCCGGTCCGAGGTCCAGAGCCTCACCGGGTCGGTGGAGGTCAGCGAGATGATGGGCTCCTCCATCCATCTCCACCTGAGCTCCCTGGGGCAGAACGTCATTGTCATCGTCCCCACCCTGGACCTGACCGGGGAAAACGCCGGAGGCTTCCGGCTGGGGCAGGAGGTGGCTTACACCTTCGGCGGCGGCGTGGTCCACCTGTTCAGCAAGGAGACCGGGGAAAACCTGGCGGAATAACGCGCCAAGGGCACGAAAAAGCGGCGGAGCATGACGCTTCGCCGCTTTTTGTATGTCCTTTTGGTTTACAGCAGATGGGCCCGCAGCTCCTCGCCGGACTGCTCACACAGCAGGGCGGGGGCGATGTCGAAGACCGTCTTGCACCCGGCGTCCCCGGCCCGGTTCAGCCGCACCGCCGCCCGGGCGTAGGCCGCCAGGACGCTGGTGGTGAACTCGGGGTTGGAGTCCAGCTTCAGGCTGTACTCAATGACGTGGGAGTTGGCGCCTCCCGCCGTGGTGCCGGAGCGGAAGACAAAGCCCCCGTGGGCCATGCTCCGGTGGTTCCGGTCCAGCTCCTCCTGGGAGATGAAGTGGACGGTGGTGTCGTAATCGGAGAAGTAGTTGGGCATCTCCTTGATCTCCTTCTCGATCCGGGCGGCGTCCGCCCCCTCCTCCAGGACCACGAAGCACTCCCGGGTGTGCATCTGCCGGGTGGTCAGCTCCGGCTGGGAGCCGGACCGCACCGCCTCCAGGGAGTCCTCGACGGGGATGGTGTACTGCCGGGCGTCCTTCACGCCGTCGATGCGCCGGAGGGCGTCGGAGTGGCCCTGGCTGAGACCCTTGCCCCAGAAGGTGTAGTTCTTCCCCTGGGGCAGCACGGCGGTGGAGTAGACCCGGGCCAGGGAAAACATGCCGGGGTCCCAGCCCACGGAGATCACCGCCACCTTGCCTCCCTCCTTGGCCGCCGCGTCCACGTTGGCGAAGTGCTCGGGCACCCGGGCGTGGGTGTCGAAGGAGTCCACCACGTTGAACAGCCGGGCGAACTGAGGGGTCTGCTCCGGCAGGTCCGTGGCGCTGCCGCCGCACAGGATCATCACATCCAGCTTGTCCTGCCAGGCCGCCGCCTCCGCCGCGGAGACCACCGGCACGTTGGGGGTCTGGATGGACAGGGAGGCCGGGTCCCGCCGGGTAAAGACGGCGCATAGCTCCAGGTCTCCCGCCGCCGCCACGGCGTGCTCCACGCCCCGGCCCAGATTGCCGTATCCCATGATACCCACTCTGATCTTCATGATGAACATCCTTCCTTTCTGCTGCCGCGGGCCCACGCCCGCAGGGGAATCTCATACCGCTCACCAACAAACAGCCTTCCTTGGTGAACCCGCGTACCGTCCACGCCCATGGCGCGCAAAGGGCGTCACGGTGTCCGGTATCAATAACAAATGCAAGTATAGCACGTTTTTCCTGCAAGGGGAAGGATTTTTTCCCGTCATTCTTCCCCTTCCTGTAGAAAATAACGCCGGACAAGGCCCCTTTTTTCGGCGGCTTGTCCGGCGTGTTCCTGCATTGATCCGGTTTTGGGCCTCACCCCAGCACTTCTGCAAGGGTGGCCATCAGTTTTTCCACATCCAGGGGCTTGGCCACGTGGCCGTTCATCCCGGCGTCTTGGGCGTCCTGGATGTCCTCCCGGAAGGCGTTGGCCGACAGGGCGATGATGGGGATGGCCGCCAGGACCGGGTCCTCCAGCTGCCGGATGGCCCGGGTGGCCTCGGTGACGTCGAACTTCATGATCAGGTAGAAGTCGGCCTTCCGGTCCGTGGTTATCTCTCCGGGCTGATTGTATCATGATCCCGGTGGTAATCAACCGCCATTCCCTCTGTTTGGCAAAAATGAGGAGAGGCCTCCGCTCCTCCTTCTGTCTTTTTGCTTGCTTCTTTCTTCCACCGGGAGTATGATAACAGCATCAGCAAACACATGATCGCGCACATCCCGCCCCGATGAACCGAATCCCTGGAAAGGAGGCCCCCGGTGAAACAAGCAAAGCCCGGCGAAAAGATCGCCGACCCCATCGCCCACGCCAACCGCCGGGGCACCGGCCCCTACGCGCCGGTACGGGAGCGGGATTGCTGGGGGGAGTACGCCCCTCATTACACCGCCGTCTCCCGCTTCGGCCAGGTGGACGGGGTGCGGTGGTACAACAACTGCGGCCCCACCGCCCTGACCAACCTGCTGGTGATGGCCCGGCGGCGGTATCCCCTCCCCGGCGGGCCGGACAGCGACCAGGCGCTCTACGCCCGGATCGCCCGGTACGGAGTGCGGCATCTCATCTACGTCAACCGGGAGAAGGGCCCGGTTCGGGGCACCTCCGATCTGCGGGCGGGGACCTGGCTGCGGCGGATGTTCCGGCAGCTGCTGGGGATCCGCCCCGCCGTCCGGTTTCGCCGGGCCTCCCGGGAGGCTCTGCTCTCCTCCCTGGACCGGGGGGCTCTGCTCTATCTCATGCTCCGCCGCCACCCGGCCTACAAGGACCACCACCTGGTGGGCTACGGCTACGTGGTCCTGGAGAGCGCCTCCACCGGCCAGACCCGGACCTATCTCAAGGTCAGCGACGGACACAATCCCCAGACCCGGTACCTGGATCTGGAGGACTACCGGGGCAGGCTGCGGTTTTACTATGAGATTACCTTTCCGGACCTGCCGGCGTGATCCGGTTTGCCAGCTGCTCCCGGAGCCGTGAAAAAGCGAATGACCGAACGAAAAAACGGGGCAGCCGCGCGATTGCGTTGGCTGACCTGTTTTGTTGTTGTTTTGGGGCGGAGCTACTATACCGCCGGGACGGTGAAGACCTTCCGGGCGAAGAAGTCGCTGATATACAGGGTTCCGTTTTTCTTCATACGGATGGCGCTGTTGGCGGTGTCCGCTGCAGCAGCGTTTGCATAAATCCTCCAAATTCCCGCCCGATTCTTTGTGGAGAACGCCCTTGCGTCCGGCGGCCCGCCGTGCTATGATGGATCCAGACAGGGGAGCTTGTGTGGCAGGCTGAGAGGAAGCGGACAGCTTCGACCCTTTACCTGATCCGGGTAATGCCGGCGTAGGGAGAGGATATCGGTATCGTTTCGGGCCTCCCTGTTCCGGGGAGGTCTTTTTCGCGCCGCAGGGTCTCCCGGACCGTCCACAGCGGCGGCGCCGACCGAACACACCATGGGCGCGGTCTGCCCTCTCACCGCGCTGAAGCAGAAGAAGGGAGCCAACGATGAACTGCGAGAGAACCCAACTGCCCCTTTACGCCATCACCGACCGGACCTGGCTGAAGGGCCAGACCCTGTATGAAGCGGCAGACGCGGCCCTCCGGGGGGGCGCCACCTGCCTGCAGCTGCGGGAAAAGGAGCTGGACCGGGCCGCCTTCCTGGTGGAAGCCGTGGCGCTCGCCCAGCTGTGCAGGGACCGGGGCGTGCCCCTCATCGTCAACGACGACGTAGACATCGCCATCGAGAGCGGCGCGGACGGAGTCCACATCGGCCAGCACGACGCGGCGGCAGACCAGGTGCGCCGCCGGATCGGCCCGAACAGGATCCTGGGAGTCTCCGCCCAAACCGTGGAGCAGGCGCTGAAGGCAGAGCGGGACGGCGCCGACTACCTGGGGGTGGGGGCAGTGTTCTCCACCGGCACCAAGCCGGACGCCAGGGAGGTGTCCTTCGACACGCTGCGGGCCATCTGCCAGGCGGTCCACATCCCCGTGGTGGCCATCGGCGGCGTCAGGGCGGACAACCTGGGACAGCTGGCCGGCAGCGGCGTGGCCGGCGTGGCCGTGGTCAGCGCCGTGTTCGCCGCGGAGGACGTGGAGGCCGCGGCCCGGGACCTGCGGGAGACCGTCCGCAGGGAACTGAAGGTATGATCCCGACGGCGGGCCTCCCCGCCTTCGCCCGCCCCACGACGCAAGGAACCCATCTCACGGAGTCCTCCCGACTGGCGGAGCTCCACAAATGATTTCATGTTCAGTACGATCGGAAAGAAGGGATAACCACATCGTTTTCACAGCGGCAGATCGGGGGCACCACCTTCTGTCGCTCTATAAAATCAATACCATCAAACCGCTCAGGAGGAAGCAACATGAAAAAAGTATTGACAATCGCCGGAAGCGACTCCGGCGGAGGCGCCGGGATCCAAGCTGACATCAAAACCATGACCATGAACGGCGTGTTCGCCATGAGCGCGGTCACGGCTCTGACAGCCCAGAACACCACCGGCGTCCAGGGGATCTATGAGGTCCCTCCCGAATTTCTGGCCCAGCAGCTGGACAGCGTCTTTTCCGACCTGCGGCCCGACGCAGTGAAGATCGGCATGGTCGCCTCCGCCCCTCTGGTGGAGACCATTGCGGACCGGCTGACCTTCCACCGGGCAGAGCGCATCGTGGTGGACCCGGTGATGGTCGCCACCAGCGGCGCCCGGCTCATCGCCGAGGACGCGGTGGAGACCCTGAGCCGCCGTCTCTTTCCCCTGGCCGCCCTGCTGACCCCCAATATCCCCGAGGCGGAGATCCTCTGGGGCGGGTCCATCCGGACCACGGCGGACATGGAGCGGGCCGCGGAGGAGATCGGGGAACGATACGGCTGCGCCGTGCTGCTCAAGGGCGGCCACGCCGTCAACGACGCCAACGACCTGCTCTTCTCCCAGGGAAGTCTCCGGTGGTTTACCGGCAGGCGCATCCACAACCCCAACACCCACGGGACGGGGTGCACCCTCTCCAGCGCCGTCGCCGCCAACCTGGCCAAGGGCTTCTCCATGGAGGCGTCCGTGGAGCGGGCCAAGGAATACATCTCCGGGGCCCTGTCCGCCATGCTGGACCTGGGCGCGGGCAGCGGGCCCATGGCTCACAACTTCGCCCTCACCGGGCGCTGGGCAGAGGAGGCGGACTGACATGATAGAGCGGAAAACCTCCCTGTTTGAAAACGGCCTGATCTGGTTCGGCGCCGGCGTTTCCCTGGCGGAGATCCTCACAGGCACCTACTTTGCCCCTCTGGGATTTCGGCGGGGGCTGGCGGCCATCCTTCTGGGCCACCTCATCGGCTGCGTCATGCTCTTTGCCGCCGGTCTCATCGGCGGACGCACCGGCAAGAGCGCCATGGAGACCGTGAAGCTGAGCTTCGGGGACAAGGGGGCCATCTTCTTCGCCGCCCTCAACGTACTCCAGCTGGTGGGCTGGACCGCCATTATGATCTACGACGGCGCTCTGGCGGCCGACGGCGTGGTGTCCGCGGGGCACTGGGTGTGGGCCCTGGTCATCGGCGGGCTCATCGTGGTGTGGATCCTGGTGGGCATCCAGCACCTGGGCAAGCTCAACACCGTGGCCATGACTGCCCTGTTTGCCCTGACCGTCATCCTCAGCGTGGTCATCTTCCGGGGCGGAAGCCCGGGGACCACGGCGGAAGAGGCCATGAGCTTCGGCGCGGCGGTGGAGCTGGCGGTGGCCATGCCTCTCAGCTGGCTCCCCCTCATCAGTGACTACACCCGCACCGCCCAGAAGCCCCTCCAGGCCACCGCGGTGAGCGCCGTGGTCTACGGCCTGGTCAGCTGCTGGATGTACGTCATCGGCATGGGCGCGGCCATTTTCGCCGGGGAGAGCGACCTGGCGCAGATCATCCTCAAGTCCGGTCTTGGCGCGGCGGGTCTGCTGATCATCGTGCTCTCCACCGTCACCACCACCTTCCTGGACGCCTACTCCGCCGGCGTCTCCAGCGAATCCATCTGGGCCAGGCTGCCCGGCAAGTGGATCGCCGTGGCGGCGGCCGTCATCGGCACCCTGGGCGCCATGCTCTTCCCCATGGACGACATCACGGACTTCCTCTACCTCATCGGCTCCGTGTTCGCGCCCATGATCGCCATCCTCATCACGGACTTCTTCCTGCTCAAGCGGGACAGCAGCGGCAGGGCTCTGGACGGGCGGAACCTGGTGGTCTGGATCATCGGTTTCCTGGTCTACCGCCTGCTCATGCGGGTGGACATCCCCGTGGGCAACACCCTGCCCGACATGGCGGTGACCATGCTGCTGTGCGTCCTGGTCCGCAAGATCTAACCCTATTCACCTAAAATCATGGTACGGAAAAACGCACCGAACGGCGAAAGCCGTCCGGTGCGTTTTGTTGCTGGGATTCGGGTTGAAATTTCTTCGATTACTCCCCGTCCACGGTGCAGTACATGAAGTACTTGTAGCCCAGGGGGTTGGAGAAGAAGCCCTGCACGCTGTCGTCCAGCATGAACAGGTCGGTGTAGAAGTAGATGGGAGTGACGCAGCCGGTGCTCATGAGCAGGTCCTCGGCGTCGTGCATCATGGCGTAACGATTGGTCTCGTCGGTGCAGTTCTTGATGGCGGAGATCAGCACGTCGTAGGTCTCAGCCCAGGTGCCGTTGTCCACCTTGGTGTCCAGGCCGTAGGGGGTCAGGTCGATGCTGTACATGGCCAGATCCTTGTGGGCGTCCCGGCCGAACTGGATGTCGTTGTTGCCGGAGTTGGTGGTCCACATATCCAGGAAGCAGATGGGGTCGTTGTAGTCGGCCAGCCAGCCGTTCCGGGCCATGGAGTAATCGCCGGCCTTACGGGTGTTCAGGAAGGTGTTCCACTCCTGGTTCTCCAGGCTCATGGAGATGCCGATGCTGTCCAGGGCACTCTGGATGTACTCGCCGATGGCCTTGTGGTTCTCGTCGGTGTTGTACAGATAGGTCATGGAGGGGAAGTTGGTGAACTTGCCGGTGGCCTCGTCGAAGTCATAGTACTTCTTCAGGGTCTCCATGGCGGCGTCGTAGTTGGCCTGCAGCGCGTCGGCGGAGACGTCATAGTAGCCGTCGAAGCCCTCGTTGTCGCCGGCGTTCTTGTAGAACTCGGAGCCGTCAGCGTCGGTCATACCCATGGCCACGAAGGAGGAGGCGGGCACCTGACCGCCCTGGGCGATCTCATCCACGATGTAGTTGCGGTCCAGCAGCAGGCCCACAGCCTGACGGATCTCGGCCTTGGCCTGCTCCGCTTCCACGCCGGTGAGGCCGGAGTCGGCGGGCAGGATGTCCTCGTTGATGTTCCAGCAGACATAGTAGGTGCCGATCTGGCCCTCCACCTTGAACTCGTCGGGATACTGATCCTTCAGGGCGGAGATCTCGTTGGTGGGCACAACGTCGATGAGCTGCCAGGTACCGTTCTGGAAGTTGCTCAGCTGGTTGTTGGCATCGTCGGACAGGAAGAACTGGATGGTGTCCATGGTGATGCTGTCGGCGTCATAGTAGTCGGGGTTCTTGGTCAGGGTGATGACGCTGTTGTGGCTCCAGTCGCTGAGGGTGTAGGGGCCGTTGCACACATAGGTAGAGGGATCGGTGGCCCAGGCGTCGTTGGACACCACGTCCTCACGGACAGGGAAGTAGGTGGGGAATGCCAGCAGCTCGTTCCAGTAGGAGATGGCGTTGGCCAGGGTGATCTCGATGGTCTTGTCGTCCAAAGCCTTCACGTTCAGCTGGGCGTCGGGGTTGACGTAGTTGCCGTCAGCGTCGGTCTCCCAGATGTCGTTGTAGCCGTCCACCACTTCGAACATGTAGCCGTAGTCGGCGGCCAAGTCGGTGGAGGCGGCACGCTGCCAAGCGAAGACATAGTCGTTGGCGGTGACGGGCTGGCCGTCGGACCAGACCATACCGTCCCGGAGGGTGTAGGTGTAGGTGACGGTGCCGTCGTCGTTGACCACGCCCTCAGGCAGTTCCACGGCGGCGTCGGGGACGATCTCCAGCTCGCCGCTGTCATTCTGCTCCCACTTGGCCAGGCCGGAGAACAGGTGGATCAGCATGGTGGCGCCGTCCACAGCGGAGTTCAGGGCGGGGTCGATGGTGTCAGGCTCAGAGGCCAGGCAGACAGCCAGGGCACCGGGAGCGGCTTCCACCGCCTCGGTGGTTTCCGTGCCCTCGGTGTCGGCGGGCTCCGTGTCGGCAGTGCCGCCGCAGGCCGCCAGACTCAGCGCCATGGCGAACACCAGGGCGAGAGCCGCGAGTTTCTTTTTCATTTTCGGTCTTTCCTTTCTGAAAATAATATTATATACACGGTATAAGCTACCGTACATACCTATAAAAGCCTCGCAGAGTTCCGTTTTCCGCAGAAAACGGAATAAGTTCCAATCATTTTTTTGCCGGGCAAGGTGAATTGGCCGAAGGCCAAGAGAAGGTGGCCTGGGCCATTTGCCGGTGAAAAAATACCTCTCGCGGAGAGAGCGTGCGGGCGCATCCCGTGCGACGAACGAAGCGCAATCCCCACTTTTTGGAGCCCAGCGAAGCGGGTCCAAAAAGTCCCTAGTTGATCTCTTTTGTCCGGTGGCAGGCCACGAAATGGCCCTTTTCCACCTCCTCAAAGGGCGGCATCTCCTGGGAGCACTGCTCCGTGGCGTAAGGGCAGCGGGTCCGGAAGGGACAGCCGGAGGGGGCGTTCAGGGGGCTGGGAATGTCCCCGGTGAGGACGATGCGCTTGTTGGCCCGGGCGGTCTTGGGGTCGGGCACGGGCACCGCCGACAGCAGAGACTTGGAGTAGGGGTGCAGGGGCCGCTGGTAGATCTCGTCGGCGTCGGCCAGCTCCACCATCCGCCCCAGGTACATGACGGCGATGCGGTCGGAGATGTGCCGCACCACCAGCAGGTCGTGGGCGATGAACAGGTAGGTCAGCCCCAGCTTGTCCTGGAGCTCGTCGAACATGTTGATGACCTGGGCCTGGATGGACACGTCCAGGGCGGACACGGGCTCGTCGCAGACGATGAAGTCCGGGTCCACCGCCAGAGCCCGGGCGATGCCGATGCGCTGCCGCTGGCCGCCGGAGAACTCGTGGGCGTACCGGGCGGCGTGCTCACTGTTCAGGCCCACGTAGCCCATGAGCTCCAGGATGCGCTCCTGGCGCTCCTGCCTGGTCTTGTAGAGCTTGTGGACGTCCAGGGGCTCTCCGATGATGTCGGAGACGGTCATCCGGGGATTCAGGGAGGAGTAGGGGTCCTGGAAGACCATGGTGGCCTTTTTCCGGAAGTCCTGGATGTCCTTTTTGGTGCGGATGGGCTTGCCGTCGTACCACACCTCGCCGCCGGTGGGCTGGTAGAGGTGGAGGATGGTCCGCCCCACGGTGGTCTTGCCGCAGCCGGACTCTCCCACCAGGCCCAGGGTCTCCCCCCGGTTGATGGAGAAGGAAACGCCGTCCACCGCCTTCAAGGGCTTGGAGCGGAGCATTCCCGTGTTGATGTTGAAGTATTCCTTCAGGTCCTTGACTTCGATGAGGGGCCGGTTGGCGTTCTCAGTCATGGCCGTCGCCCCCTTCCTCCGCCGCGCCGGCGGGCTGGTTGACCACGGTGCCGTCCTCCAGACCGGACTTTACATTCATCCAGCAGGAGGCTGCGTGGTCTTCGTTGATCTGCATCCGGTCCGCCCGCCGGTGGATGCACACCTTCATGGCTGCGTCGCACCGGGGGGCAAAGGGACATCCCTTGGGCATGTTCAGCAGGTCGATGGGCGTGCCGGTGATGGGCTGGAGCCGCTGGCCGGCGCTGTGGGCCGTGGGGATGGACCGCAGCAGGCCCTTGGTGTACTCGTGGCGGGGGTTGTAGAAGATCTCGTCCGCCGTCCCCTGCTCGCAGATGGACCCGGCGTACATGACGATGACCTCGTCGCAGATCTGGGCCACCACCCCCAGGTCGTGGGTGATCATGATGATGGCCATGCCCAGCTCCTTTTGCAGCTGGCCCATGAGCTCCAGGATCTGAGCCTGGATGGTCACGTCCAGGGCGGTGGTGGGCTCGTCGGCGATGAGGATGTCCGGCTCGCAGGCCAGGGCCATGGCGATCATCACCCGCTGGCGCATGCCGCCGGAGAACTCGAAGGGATACTGCTTCATCCGCTTCTCCGGCTCGTTGACGTTCACCAGGCGGAGCATCTCCACCGCCCGGTCGTAGGCCTGCTTTTTGTTTCGGCCGGTGTGAAGGAGGATGGCCTCCATAAGCTGCTTGCCGATGGTGTAGGTGGGGTTCAGGGAGGTCATGGGGTCCTGAAAGATGATGGAGATCTTGTTGCCCCGGACGGTCTTCATGACCTTCTCTCCGGCCCCCACCAGCTCCTGCCCGTCCAGCTTCACGGAGCCGCCGACGATCTTGCCGGTGCCCGCCAGGATCTGGAGGATGGAGTAGGCCGTGACGGATTTGCCGGAGCCGGACTCGCCTACGATGCCCAGGACCTTCCCCCGCTCCAGCTGAAAGGACACGCCGTTGACGGCCTTGACCTCGCCGGCGTCGGTGAAGAAGGAGGTGCGCAGATCGTTAACTTCCAATAATGCCATTGCTTACGCCCCCCTTTCTCAGCCGTTGAGCTTCGGGTCGAACGCGTCCCGCAGTCCGTCCCCGAACAGGTTCAGGCCCAGCACGATGAGAGAGATCACCGCGGCGGGGATGACCAGACGGTAAGGATAGGAGCTCAGGCCGTTGAGGGCGTCGGCGGCCAGGGAGCCCAGGGAGGGCATGGGGGCGTTGACGCCCAGGCCCAGGAAGGAGAGGTAGCTCTCCGTGAAGATGGCGGAGGGGATCTGCAGAGCGGCGGAGATGATGATGACGCTGATGCAGTTGGGGATCAGGTGCTTGCGGATGATCCAGCCCCCTCTGGCGCCGGTGGCCTGGGCGGAGAGGACGTATTCCTGCTCCCGGAGGGAGAGGATCTGCCCCCGGATGAGCCGGGCCATGGACACCCAGTAGAGCACGGCGAAGACGATGAACAGACTGATGATGTTGGAGCCGATGCCCTCCAGCACCGTCCCCTCGATCACCGGCGTCAGGGTCATGCGCAGCACCGAGGCCAGCAGGATGACCATGAGCATGTCCGGCAGGGAGTATATGATGTCCACGATGCGCATCATGATGATGTCCACCTTCCCGCCGCAGTAGCCGGAGATGGAGCCGTATATCATGCCGATGACCAGCACGATGACACTGGCGAAGAAGCCCACGGCCAGGGAGACCCGGGTGCCGTAGACCACCCGGATGAAGTAGTCCCGCCCGGCGGCGTCGGTGCCGAAGACGTGGGGGAAGACCTTCTCCCCGTTGGCGATCATCTCCTCCTCGGTCCGTCCGTAGGAGAAGGGGGTGAGGTTATTGTAGGAGGAGTCCACCGGCCGACCGGGGACCACCCCCAGCTGGGTCTCATAGGAGTAGGGCCAGAACATGGGGATGATGATGGCGGACAGGGTGATGACCACGATGACCAGGAAGCTGATGAAGGCCACCTTGTTTTTCACCAGGCGCTTCACGCCGTCCTTGAAGAAGGTGGAGGAGGGGCGCATCTGCACCAGATAGGCCTTTTCCTCCTCGGTGGCGGGAATGAACTGGTCCAGGTCCACCTGGACGCTGAAGGGTTTCTTATTCATAACGCTCCCACCTCCTTATTCCAATGTGATCCGGGGATCAACGACCTTGTAGAGAATGTCGGTGATCAGGTTCATGATGATGATGAGGGCAGCCAGGATGATGGTGGTGCCCATGACCAGAGGATAGTCCCGGTTGATGATGCTCTGGACGAAGGCCCGGCCGATGCCCGGCACGGCGAAGATCTGCTCCACCACCAGGGAGCCGGTGACGATGTAGGCCAGCATGGGGCCAAAGTAGGTCAGCACCGGGATCAGGGAGTTTTTCAGGGCGTGGCCGAAGATGATCCGGGGCCCCGACACGCCCTTGGCCCGGGCGGTGCGGATGTAGTCCTGGCCCAGCACATCCAGCATGGAGGACCGGGTGAGCCGGGTGATGTAGGCCGTGGGGTACAGGGCCAGGGTGATGATGGGCAGGATGAGGCCCTTTCCCGTGGACCCGTTGGCCGGCAGGATCCCCAGCTTGATGGCGAAGAGGGCCAGCAGCAGGGAGCCCATGATGAAGGAGGGCATGGACACGAAGGCGGTGGTCAGGACCATGATGACGCGGTCAATGATCTTGTTCCGCCGCAGGGCCGCCACGGCCCCCAGCACCACGCCCACCACCACCGAGGAGCAGGCGGCGATGACACCCAGCTTGGCGGAGGTCCGCATGCCGTCGCCGATGATGTCCATGACCATCCGGCCTCTCTGCTTCAGGGAGGGACCGAAGTCCAGCTTGGTGACCACGTCCTTCAGATAGGTCCCGTACTGGACCATCAGAGGCTTGTCCAGGCCGTATTTGGCCTCCATGGCCGCCTGGACGGCGGGGGTGGTGGCCTTCTCCCCCACAAAGGGCCCGCCGGGCACGGCGTGCATCACGAAAAACGTGACGGTGATGACCACCCAGATCGTGAACACGGCCAGCAGCAGCCGTTTCAGGATATAGAACAGCGTTTTTGAGTCCATACGCATCCTTCCTTGCCTGTTTTTTCACAGGAGCGAAGGGGATCCTTTCGCGGAAACGCAAAAGGGATGGCAGGGGCCTGCCATCTTCGTCCTGTCCGCCGGAATTTGCCAGATGGGCAAAAACCAGCTTATTATTTGTCATTTGCTGAAAAATTTTATCACAAATCCAACAATAAAGCAAGCCGCATGAACATTTTGTTTTTCTCCAAAGGCCGGGAATCTGCGGAGCAAATGGGTCTGTCTCCCCCATGTCTGTGAGAATTCCCGCAATCCCCCTCCGTTTTTTATCTCCGCCGGGATGGGCCGCGAAACACGGAGGAACGGGGCAACAGTTCTTGACAGGGAACCGCCGGGGCTCTATCATGGGACCCAGAGAAAAAGCATCAGGAGAGGACGGAAGCAGCGATGAAACGATACGCAGCAAGGACCACCCGCGTCCCGGACCGGACCCACTCCCGGGGACGGAAGGTTTTGATCTGCCTGGCAGTGATCCTGCTGGGCCTGGCCCTGGGGGTCTTTCAGAAGTGGCTGGACGGCTCGGCGGTCAACGAGCTTCCCATGCTCTTCCAGCGGCTGGACCTGACCAACTTCTTCGGCCGGTTCGCCGTCTGGATCCTGCTGGGCGTTCTCCTGTCGGTGTACGCAGGCTCGCCGGGTCAGGCCGCCCTCCGCACCTTCCTGTTCTTTCTCAGCATGGTGGCGGGGTACTATCTCTACTGCGCCCTGGTCCTGGGCTTCTTCCCCCGGTCCTACGCCATGGTCTGGCTGGGGCTGTCCCTGGTCTCCCCCTTCCTGGCCTATCTGTGCTGGTACGCAAGGGGGGACGGCCTGCCCGCCATCCTGCTCTCCGCTGCGATCCTGGGGGCCCTGTTCTCCCAGGCCTTCTTACTGACCCAGGGCTTCCGGATGACCTACTGGCCGGAGGTGATCGCCTGGGCCGTGGGCCTGGTGGTCCTGCGGAGACGGCCCAGGGAGTTTGCCGTGGTGCTGGTCCTGTCCGTGGCGGTCGCCTTCCTGATCCAGCGCTTTCTCCCCTGCTGGGGATAAGGCCAAACCCAATCCGAACCGTAAAAAACCACCCGCCAAAGCGGGTGGTTTTTTCAGCGTGTCAAAAAAGGCTGACGCCTTTCTTGACACGAGGGGATCGCGCTTCACTCATCGCACGGGCCTGTGGCCCGCACGTTCGTTCCGCGAGAAGAATTTTTTCACCGGCAAAGCCGGCAAAAAAATGATGGTATCTCATTCCGTTTTCTGCGGAAAACGGACAAAGAATATTGTGTGCTCTGCACATGGATCAGATCGAATTGTCCCCCGGACAATTCGACTCTGCGAGGCTTTTTTTGACAGTCTCAAACCACCCGCCGAGGCGGGTGGTTTTTCTATTCTGTATGAGGTTATTTCCAAAACTCCACCTGTTCCTCCGCCAGACCGATGTCCACGGCCCGGAACTGGGGGTTGCGCCCCTCCCGTTTCTGCCGTTCGTAGTCCTTCAGGGCATTGACGGCGATGCCGGACAGAGCCGCGCAGCAGGGCAGGTTGATGATGGTCATGAGGCCCATGGTGATGTCGGCCAGGGCCCAGGCGGCGTCCATGGAGATGATAGCCCCCAGGAAGACCACCACCGCGCAGAGGATGCGGAAGACCGTCATGAAGACGGCGGAGGGGAGCTTTTTGCCGTTGAGATAGGCCAGGGCGTTGTCCACGTAGTAGAGGTTGCCCAGCAGGGTGGTGAAGGCGAAGAGGAGCATGGCCACGGTAATGAAAATGGGCCCCACACTGCCGAACACGGTGGAAATGGCGTTCTGGACATAGGGCGCGCCGCTGACCTCCTCTCCCCGGGGCGTGCCGGAGCACAGGCACATGAGGGCGGTGGCGGTGCAGAGGATCAGGGTGTCGATGTACACGGAGATGGTCTGCACCAGCCCCTGCTTCACGGGGTGGGGCACGTCGGCGGAGGCGGCGGCGTTGGGGGCGGAGCCCACGCCGGCCTCGTTGGAGTACAGGCCGCGCTTGATGCCGAAGACCAGGCAGGAGCCGGCGATGCCGCCGAAGATGGACCGGAAGTCAAAGGCGTCCCGGAAGATGGCGGCAAAGACGCCGGGGATGTTCCTGGCGTTGGCGAAGATGACGATGAGGGCGATGATGACGTAGAACACGCCCATCACCGGCACGATGACCTCGGCCACATGGACGATGCGCTTGCCGCCGCCCAGGATGCAGACCCCCACCAGAACGGCCAGAACGGCACCGATGATGATGGGCGTGATCTTCTCGTCATAGAAGGAGTAGGCCGCGAAGGTGGACTGGAGGTTATAGGAGCACAGGAGGTTGAAGCCGAAGGCGTAGGTGGCGATGAGGAAGATGCAGAACAGCACCGACAGGATGGGAGCCTTCAGCGCCCGCTCGATGTAGTAGGCGGGGCCGCCGTAGCTGCCGCCGTCGGGGGCCCGGCGCTTGTAGATCTGGGCCAGGGTGCTCTCCACAAAGGCGGAGGCGCCGCCGATGATGCACATGATCCACATCCAGAAGGCCGCCCCCGGTCCGCCCAGGCAGATGGCGGTGGAGACGCCTACGATGTTGCCGGTGCCCACCCGGGAGGCGGTGGAGACCATCAGGGCCTGGAAGGAGGAGACCCGACCGGATTCCGGAGGCTTTTCCTTCAGCACGCGGATGCCCTCTCCCAGCAGGCGGAGTTGGACGAATTTCGTCCGGAAGGTGAAGAACAGGCCGGCGACGGCCATGATGATGATGAGGATCGGGTAGTAGAGATACCCGTCCACAGCGTTTAAAAAGTCCAGCATAGTGGTTCCTCCGATTCTCTCAATTCTCTGTCTCGCCGGAATGATGAGACTTGAATGCCATGATACCATATTCCGGGCGGAAAGGGAATATCCATGTCGAAAGTTTCAAAACAGCTGACAATTCCCTCCGGCGGCAGGCGTTTTTCTCCTGTTTTCAAAGGCGGGACCGGAATCTGTTCTTGAAGCCCGGGGCAATTTGCAGTATAATCCAGCGTAGGAAGCGGCGGATCGGAAGGATCTGCGGACCGGGAAAGAGAGAAGGTCTCGGACCTCCGCCGGACCACCAGCGCCCCCCCGGGAGACGGGGACGGAAGACGGGAGAATCAAGGTATGCGCATCATACATGGAATCAAATTCGGCGGTCTGCAGCAGAAGATCTTCAATCTGTTGCTGATCTTCATTCTGGCGCTGATCTGCGCCTACGCCGCCGTGGCCTTCTATCAGCAGAAAAACCTGGGGAACGTGGTAGAGGAGACCAGCACGGAGCAGCAGGCGTCCATCGCCGCGGTGTCTGAGGAGACCATGGAGGCCGTTCTCAACGCCTCCCTGACCAAGAGCACCGCCCTCCAGGCGTACATCGCCAACGACCTGTTCACCGACGTGCAGACCAACGTGGAGATCCTCCAGGCCTTTGCCGAGGCCCTCTACGCCCACGGGGACAGCTTTGCCGACGTGCCGGTCTCTCCCCCGTCGGCGGCCAACGACGGGACGCCCTCCGTGCAGCTGATCCACGAGGAGGGGGTGGACCCGGCCGACTCCTCCCTGCTGGGCCTGACCGGCAACATGGGGGAGATCATGCTGGCCATGTATGAGGCCTCCGATCACCTGAGCAGCGTGTTCGTGGGAACGGCGGACGGGAACATGATCCTGGTCAACGACCGGTCGGGGGCCTTTGTGGGCCCGGACGGCGCTCCCCTGCCCCTGGACATCCGCCACCGTCCCTGGTACGCCCAGGCGGCGGAGGCCGGGGAACTGATCTTCACCGGCGTGGAGCTGGACGCCTACACGGAGACCCCCATGCTGGAGTGCGCCGCCCCGGTCTACCGGGACGGGGAGCTGGTGGCGGTGGTCAGCGCCGACCTCTACCTGTCGGAGATCAGCGACTATGTGAAAAGCACCGCCTCCAACGGCGGCTTCGTGTGCGTGATCAACGACAAGGGCCAGGTGCTCTTCTCCGCGGAGGAGTCCGGCGTGTTCCAGGCGGAGCCCTCTGACAGCGCCCCGGACCTGCGGCAGCACGAGAACCAGGACCTGGCGGATTTCGTCACCCAGGCCCTGAAGGAGCGCACCGGTCTGCAGCAGATCACCGTGGACGGGAAGGACTACTACGTCTCCGGCGCCCCCCTGGAGAGCGTGGGCTGGGCGGTGGTGTCCGTGGTGGACAAGTCCGTCACCCGTCAGCCCACAGAGGCCATGCTGGACCGGTATGAGGAAATCAACGACAACGCCAACGCCGCCTACCGCCAGGGCGCGGGCCGCTCCGCCCGGACCATCGGCGTGCTGACCGCCGGGATCCTGGTCCTGGCCATCGTGGGGGCCCTGGCGGTGGCCGCCCGGGTGGTCAAGCCCCTGGAGCACATGACCCGGCGCATCAACGCCCTGAGCGGCAGCGACCAGGCCTTCGAGATGGAGGACGTCTACCGGACCAACGATGAGATCGAGATCCTGGCGGAGTCCTTTGCCACCCTGTCCAAGCGGACCCGGGACTACATCGCCCAGATCACCCGGATCACGGCGGAGAAGGAGCGCATCGGCACGGAGCTGGCCCTGGCCACCCGGATCCAGGCGGATATGCTCCCCAACATCTATCCCGCCTTCCCGGACCGGCCGGAGTTCGACATCTACGCCACCATGACCCCCGCCAAGGAGGTGGGGGGCGACTTCTACGACTTCTTCCTCATCGACGACACCCATCTGGGCCTGGTGATGGCCGATGTGTCCGGCAAGGGCGTGCCCGCGGCTCTGTTTATGATGATCTCCAAGATCCTGGTGCAGAACTACGCCATGACCGGACGGAGCCCCGCTCAGGTGCTCCAGGCCGTCAACGACCAGATCTGCGCCAACAACCGGGAGGAGATGTTCGTCACCGTGTGGTTCGGAATCCTGGACACCACCACAGGCCGGATCACCGCGGCCAACGCCGGCCACGAGTATCCCGCTCTCATGCAGCCGGGCGGCACCTTCCACCTGGCCAGGGAGAAGCACGGTTTTGTCATCGGCGGCATGGAGGGGATGCGGTACAAGGAGTATGACCTGACTCTGGAGCCGGGAGGCAGACTGTTCCTCTACACCGACGGCGTGCCCGAGGCCACCGGCGCGGACAAGACCATGTTCGGCACGGACCGGATGCTCCAGGCCCTCAACCAGGACCCCGCTGCCCCGCCCCAGGTCATCCTGGACCACGTGCACCGGGCCGTGGACCGCTTTGTCCAGGACGCGGAGCAGTTTGACGATCTGACCATGCTGTGTCTGGAATACCGGGGCGGACAGGGCTGATGGATGCATTCCATCAGCCGATTCAGATTTAAGAAGATGTGCCGCGAATGATTTTTGACATGCTGGCGGACAGACATCAGATCAGCTTCAGGTACACAGGGACGATCATGAAATAGCAGCAGGCCCGCTCCGGCAGAGTTTTGTCGGAACGGGCCTGTTCGTCATTCTGATGCCTTGCGCTATCCAAAAGGCCGGAACGGTCAAAAAGGACCTGACAGGAGGCCGGCCGCGATGCTTCCGTTTCGAGAAACAATTGCTTTACTGCTCATCCGCGTTCCGCTCCTGCTTCAGCTGCCTGACGACTTGTGTCAGGCCCTTCTTCTTGACCATGGCGGACAGCCGCTCGTAGCCGTATTTCTCCTTAAAGGCCACCAGCAGGGGGATGCCGGCGTACGCGTCCCGCTGGCAGACCTCTTCGTTCAGCTTCAGTCCCTCCAGGCAGTTTTCCCGGAACAGGGTGACCGCCCGGGTCAGCCGCTGGAGGTTCTTCATCAGCAAAAAGCCCATCATCTCCTCCCAGACGTTCAGGTGCATCTCCCCCATGGACAGGGCCTGCTGGATGACGAAGTGGTTGCTGGAAATGAGCAGCTCGCACTGGATCATCATCTCCGGGATCACCGGGTTGACCTTGCCGGGAAAGAAGGAGGACCCGGCCTGGACCGCCGGGATCTTCCACTCCATCAGGCCGGTCTCCGGGCCGGAGGACATGATGCGGATGTCCTTGGCGAACTTGGACAGGACGGAGGCCAGGCCATAGATGTCAGAGGACAGCCGGGTCAAGTTTTCGGGATACTGGGCGACTTCATAGGGGTGTTCGGTCTGAACCAGCGTCAGGCCGGTGATGTTTCGGAGCACCCCGGTGATGGTGCGGCGGTAGGCCTCGCTGGCCCCGGTGCCGGAGCCGATGACCGTGCCGCCGATGTTGACCTCGCACAGATCCAGGCTGGCCTCCTTCAGAATGGACAGGAAGCGGTCCAGCACCCCCTTCAGGCCGGTCATCTCCGCCGAGGCGCTCACCTGCAAGCCGTCCTGCCAGCAGGTGCGGGCCACGGTCATGACCCCGTAAAAGTCCTTCTCCTTCTCCTCCACCGTGTCCCGGAATGCCTGGACGGCGGGGATGAGCTCCCGCAGCATCCGGATCAGGGCGATATGGAGGGCGGTGTGACAGATGTCCGCCGTGGACTGGTTCAGGTTCACGTCGTCCACCGGGTGGATGGACAGCGCAGGATCGCAGAATCCGGCAATGACCTCGTTGAGGTTCATGTTGATACCGATGCCGCCGCCGCCGTGAAAGACGTCCACCGGGAACTGCTCCCGGTATTCCGGCATGGTCAGCGCCCGGCAGGCCGCCGAGATGGCCTCCTGCTTTTCCAGAGACAGCTGGCCCGCCTTCCGGTTGGCCACGGCGCAGGCATGCTTCAGCTCCAGCGCCGCCTGGATATACGCAGGGAAATCGTACAGCCGGACGCCGCTGAAGGACATGTGCTCCAGGGTCAGTCTGGTCTGCTCTCCGTAGATCGGCTCCATAGGAAACCACGCTCCCGTCAATCAGATTTGCCAAGGGTACTTGCCAGAGGAAAATGGATCAAAACTCGATGATGTACCGCCCCATGTTGTCTCCGTCGGGGTCGTGGAAGGAAGCAAAAGCCCGGTTGATGTCCTCCAATCCGATCCTCTCGATGATGAGGCTGTCCAGGTCGTATTTCCCGTCCAGATACATCCGGGCGATGAGAGGGAAGTCGTGGAAGGGGTTCACGTCGCCGTAAAAGCTGCCTCGGAGGATCTTCCCGGTCCGGTGAAATCCCCCGGCGGGAAGGATGAGCTTCCCGTCCCCGGGATAGGCTCCCACCACCACGGCGGTGCCGCCCTTCCGGATGGAGGCATAGGCGGTTGCCCCTGCCCGGGGGCTGCCGGTGCAGTCGATGGCGCAGTCGGCCCCGATGCCCTCGGTCAGGTCCCGGATGGCCTGAGGCACGTCTTCCGTCTGCCCCACGTTGATGGTGTGGGTAGCCCCGTAGGCCCGTGCCCGGGCCAGGTTCTGCTCCTTCCGGTCGCAGGCGACGATCACCGATGCCCCGGCCAGCCTTGCCCCCTGGATGGCGTTGGTCCCCACAGCCCCCAGGCCGAAGACCGCCACAGAGGACCCGGCGGTGACGCCCCCCGCCCGGACAGCCGCGCCGAAGCCCGTGGCCACACCGCAGCCGATCATGGAGGCCGGGGCCATGGGCATCTCATGGGGGATCTTCACGCAGCTCATCTCCGGCACCACGGTGTACTCGGCGAAGGTGGACAGCAGGGACATGTGGTAGGCCGGGCCCCCGTCCAGGTGGAGCCGGGAGGTGCCGTCCAGCAGGGTCCCGGCGAACATGGGGCCGAAGGCGGCTTCACACAGGTGGGTCCGCCCGGTGCGGCAGTAGGGACAGACGCCGCAGGCGGGGTCCCAGCTGAGGGCCACGTGGTCGCCCACCTGACAGGTTTTGACGTTGTCTCCCACCGCAACCACTTCTCCGGCTCCCTCATGGCCCAGGACCTGGGGGACAGGGGTGGTGGGGTCGTTCAATGTGTTCAGATCGCTGTGGCAGACGGCGGTGGCCCGGATCCTCACCAGGACCTCCCCGGCCTTGGGCGGGTCCAACTCCACCTGGCGGATCTCCAGGGGCGCGCCTGGGGCAGTCATGACGGCGGCTTTCATTTTCATGGCGTTTGTCTCCTTTCCACAGCCGGTCAAAAGGCGTACCAGATGGATTTCCGCCTGGTGTACAGGTCCAGGGACAGGTTGCCGCACTCCATCCCCCACCCGCTCTGCTTGTAGCCGCCGAAGGGGCTGGTGTGCTCGTAGCAGCCGTATTTGTTGATGAAGATCTGCCCGGCCTGGAGGGCCCGGGAGAGCCGCTGGGTCCGGGACACGTCATTGGTCCAGAAGCCGGCTGCCAGGCCGTAGGGGGAGTCGTTGGCGATGGCCACCGCCTCCCCCTCGGTGTCGAAGGGGATCACCGTCAGCACCGGGCCGAAGATCTCCTCCCGGGCGATGCGCATTTGATTGTTGCAGTCAGCGAAGATGGTGGGGTTGATGAAAAAGCCCTTCCCGTTTTCTCCCTCGGTGTTCCGGTCGCCCCCCAGGATCAGGCGTCCGCCCTCGGCTTTGCCGATGTCGATGTAGTTCATGATGCTGTTAAAGTGCTCCTCCGACACCTGGGCCCCCTGGGTGGTGACAGGGTCGAAGGGATCGCCTACCTTCCAGTGCTTCTCCCGGTAGTCTACCAGGCCCTGGAGGACCCGGTCATAGATGGGCCGCTGGACCAGCAGGCGTGTGGGCTCGGAGCATTTCTCCCCCTTGCCGGAGAACATGGCCACGAAGGAGCGCTCAATGGCCCAGTCCAGGTCCGGGGCGTCGGCGAAGATGATGTTGGGGGACTTGCCCCCCAGCTCCAGGCTCAGATGCTTCAGGTTGCTGTCGGCGGAGTCGTGGATCAGGGTGCGGCCAACCTCCGTGCTGCCGGTGAAGCCCACCTTGTCCACGTCCATGTGCCGGGTGAGCAGGCCGCCGATCCGTCCGCTGCCGGTGATGAGGTTCAGGACCCCCGGGGGCAGCAGACCGGATTCGTGGAAGAGCTCCATCACATAGAGCATGCTCAGGGCAGTGTGGCTGGAGGACTTGAAGACCACGGTGTTCTGCATGGCAAGGGCCGGGCCCAGCTTGTAGCCCGCCATGTCCATGGGGTAGTTCCAGGGGATGATCTGTCCGCATACACCGATGGGCTCCCGGACTGTGTAGGAGAAGAAGTTTCCCATGACCGGGTTCACGTCCCCGTAGAACTTGTCCGTCCAACCGGAGTAGTAATCAAAAAAGTCGGCTACGTTGACGGTGTCCTCACAGCCTTCCTGGAAGGTCTTGCCGTTGTCCATGGCCTCCAGGGTGCCGATCTCCTCCACGTGGTCCCGCAGGATGACCGCCAGCTTCCGCAGGATCCCCGCCCGCTCCTTGTGGGTGATGGTCCTGGTCCAGGGCCCCTGGTCAAAGGCCTTCCGGGCGGCGGTCACCGCCGCGTTCACGTCCTCCTCAGCGCAGGTCTGAAACCGGCCGATGACCTCGTTGGTGGCCGGGTTGACGGATTCCATCACCGGGCCGTGGCCGTCGGTGAAGGAACCGTTGATATAGGGCCGTTTTACGGTACTGAGCCACTGACGGGCCCAGTCCAGCTTGGGTGTGTATGTCATCTTCGACATGCCTCCTGTTGTGTGGTTTCCGCCCGCCCTTCAGCGGGAGAGCAGCTTGGTGTGTTGGGTCAGGATCGCCCGGACCCGGCTCATCTGGTCCTCCTGCATCAGCCGTTTGGGCAGGCAGAAGGTCCGGGCGGTGTCCGTCCGGATGGCGAAGATCCGGTTGGTCTCATAGGCCCTGGCGTTCTTGTCTCCCGCCAGGGGGATGGTCTCCTTCTGGAGCCGCAGCTGTCCGTCCTCCGTCAGTTCCAGCTGATAGGTCCCGCCGGTTTTGACCACCTGCCGCGCCCCCCGGCGGGCCTTCACGGCGGGCATGTAGATCAGATAGAACAGCAGCAGCAGGGCCAGGATCACGATCATAAAGTAGTGGATCTTCCTGGGGTCCAGGACGAACAGAACCAGCAGGATGACGATGACGGCCACCAGGCCGCAGCCCACCGCCAGCTTGAAGGTCCTGCTCCGGCGGAAGCTCAAGAGATAGAAGGCCTCATAGGCCTCATCGTAGCTGAGCTGATACCGGAAGGATAAGGGATTTGCTTTTGCCATAAAAGGTACCTCGCAGGGAGACTCCCGCCGGGACAAGCCCGACGGGAGCAGGGGGAACGGAGAGAACGGACCCAGGGATCAGGCCGCAGGTTCCGGCTTTCCGGCTTTCTTCCTCTCTTTCTCCTCATCCTGTTCGGATTGCAGCCGCTGGGACGGAATGGGACGGCCCGACGCGTCATAATCCTCGGTATGCACGTCGTATTTGGCCGGTGCTTTCATCACCTTCACGAAGGAGATGGCCATAATGATCATCAGGAACACGATGGGGAAGCCGCCCAGGTTGGACAGGTACTTCAGGGCGTCGGTGCTCTTGAAGGCGTTGATGAAGATGAAGCACACCACGCCGATGGTGATGCCCCAGACCACCTTCAGCCAGGTGGGAGACTCAGTGTCCTCCTGGCTGAGCCCCTCGGTGCACAGGCCGGACATGGCGTTGGTGTTGGAGTCCGAGGCGGTGACGAAGGAGACAAAGACGATGAGCAGGAAGAGGATGATGGTGACCACCGGAATGGGCAGCTGCCGGAGCACTGCGTAGGTGGCCGAGGCGGTGCCGCCGTTGGTCATGGCCTCGTTGATGCCGGCCCCCGCCAGCTCATAATAGATGGAGGAGGAGGAGAACAGGCCCAGCCATGCCACGGAAAACAGGGCGGGATAGACCACGATGACCTGGATGGTCTCCCGGACAGAATAGCCCCGGGAGATGCGGCCCAGGAAGGTGGAGGTGACAGGCATCCACGCCATCCAGTTGCACCAGTAGAACACCGGCCACCACATGGCCCAGGCGTCGCCGTCCGCCGCCGACAGGAACAGGGAGCTCTGGGCGAAGGTGGACAGGTAGGCGCCGAAGCCCTCCACCGTCAGGTTCAGGATGTAGAAGGTGGGGCCGAAGAGGAAAATGAAGACGCCCAGGACCATGTAGATCCGGGAGTTGATGGTAGAGAGGATGCGGATGCCCTTCATGACGCCGGTGACCGCCGAAGTGACAAAGGCGGCCACGATGGCGGCGGCCACGATGAGCCACATGGTGGTGCCCGAGGTCAGGCTGCCGCCGGAGAGGCTGGACATGCCGTCAGACACCAGGAACACCGCCGAGCCCATGGAGGCGGCCATGCCGCAGACCAGGGCGAAGAGGCAGACGATATCCACCACAGGAGAGGCCTTCTCCGCGGCCTTTTCCGAGAAGCAGGGGAAGAGGGTCATGCCGATGGAGTACTTTTTCTTCGCGTTGTAGAACAGGAAGGCGAAGAGGATGGCGGGCATGCCGTAGATGCACATAGGCGTGAAGGTCCACTCCAGGAAGATGTCCTTCATGATGAAGGTGATGGCCTCCGGGGACTCCGGAGTTACACTGGCGGGGGGACCGTAGTAGTGATACATGGGCTCGGCGCAGGCCCACAGCAGGATGCCGGCGGCCATGATGGTGCACAGAACGATCCACACGTAGTTGGACTTGTTCATGATGGGCTTGGCCTTGCTCCCGCCGATGCGGACGCTGCCGAAGGGGGTCACATAGGCCGCGATGACCAGGATGACGCAGAGAAAGGACATCAGGGCGAAGAGCCAGGAGAACTTATCCAGGATGAAGTTGGTAGCGGTCATGATCATGCCGTTGAAGGTCTCGCCGCTGATGAAGTTGATGCCGATGGTGATAAGGGTCAGGATCCAGGGGATCAGAAAGACCGCCCATCTGATTTTTTTCGATTGGGACATGATTACCTCCTTTGCCGGATGGTGTCTGCTCATATAGTATCAGACTTGTTTTTCGCCGGGCTTCACCGCCTTCTCTTTCAGGTTTTTCTTCTGTTTCGCAGCCTCCGGATCCGCAGGTTTGGAGGCACTCCTTTGCTTTGTCACTGGAAAATAGGATAAGATCGCTTCAGGACCTCGTCGGTGTATCGGGTGATCTTCGTATAGACCGGGAGCATCCGGGCGTAAAGGGCCGTGTGGGCCGGGATGGGCCGGAACTCGTCTTTGAACCGGACCATTTTTTCCGCGGCCTCGTCGAAGGACGGGTACACACCAGCCGCCACCGCCGCGCAGATGGCCGCCCCCAGGCCCGCCGCGCCGTTGACCTCATTGCGGAGGGCGGGAACGCCGAAGACGTCGGCAAAGATCTGCAGGAACAAATCGCTGTTGGAGCCGCCGCCGCAGACGATCAGGCGGTCCAGGGTAACGCCCAGCTCTTCGGTCATATCGTCCACATACTTCTTCATGGTCAGGGCCACCCCCTCCAGGATGGAGCGGTACAGATGCCCCCGGGTGTGTCGGCCGTCGAAGCCCAGCATGACGCCCTTTTTATACATGGCGTCCACCGGGGCCAGCCACTCCGGAACGGTCATGAGGCCGTCGCTGCCGGCGGGGACCTGCTCCGCCTCCGCGGCCAACAGGTCCTCCGGGGTCATGCCCATTGCCTCCGCCTGTCTCCTGTAGCCCTCCCCCAGCACGTCCCGGAACCAGGAGATGGTCCACATTCCCCGGCGGATCCCGTTGCTGTCATAGAGATACCGGTTGGGGACGCTGGCGAACTTGGGCCAGAAGGCTTTGGTGTCCTTCCGGTTCTCCTGCCCTTCCATCATGGCCACGGTGTAGGTGCCCAGGGAGACGCAGGCCACGCCCTCTCCCCGGCAGCCGGTGCCCAGACCCTCCACCGCCTTGTCGTTGGCGGTGGCCACCACGGGCAAGCCCTGGGGCAGGCCGGTCTTTGCGGCTGCCTCCGCCGTCACGTGCCCCAGCACCTGGCCGGGCATGACCAGATCGAAGAGCATGTCACGGGTGACCCCGTGGGCGGCGTAGTCGGCGGGGTCCCGGGACCAGGCCCATCGGTCGGTGTCGATGGGCCAGCCGCCCTCGTAGTTGGCAACGGTATCCCGCTTCTCTCCGGTGAGCCGCCAGGTGATGTAGCCGGAGGAGGCGGTGATGTACTTCACCTCCGGGTTGGACTGGTCATAGGGCCGGGAGACCCGCACGTCCATCCAGCTCAGGGCGGGCTGGGCCAGGGCGCAGTCGGCCCTGAGATAGGCCTTGCAGTAGCGGATGGTGCACAGGCCGGCAGCCAGAATATCCACCGGGTCCCCGGGGAAGGCCGCCATACATTGCTTTGCCGCCGTGCACAGAGCGTCCCACCAGTCGTCGTCCGGGTGCTCCACCCAGCCGGGGCGGGGCAGGTCGTAGGGCCGCAGGGCGCATTTGCCCTGGCAGACGATCCCGCCGGTCAAATCAAACACGACGATCTTGCAGCTCTGGGACCCCTCGTCGATGCCGATGATGTACTTCTCTCCCATGGGAACACCTCCGGGCTCAGCGGACCAGATAGCCGCCGTCCACCACCAGCACGGTGCCGTTCACATAATCCGAGGCCCGGCTGGCCAGGAACACCGTGGCTCCCATCAGGTCCTGGCGCTCTCCCCATCGGCCGGCGGGGATGTGGTCCTTGATCTTCTGGTACTTCTCGTCGGTGCTGCCGGTGCCGGCGGTCATGGCGGTCTGGAAGTAGCCGGGGGCGATGCCGTTGACCTGGATGCCGTACTTTCCCAGCTCGTCGGCGTAGGCCTTGGTGAGGCCCATGAGCCCGGCCTTCATGGCGGCATAGGCGGGAGAGCCCAGGCCTCCCAGAAAGGAAAACAGGGAACAGATGTTGATGATCTTGCCGCTCCGCTGGGGGATCATGTACTCCGCCGCCGCCCGGCTGAGCTCAAAGGCGGCGGTGAGGTTGATGTGGATCATGGGGTCCCACTGCTCCCGGGTGAACTCCAGCACGTCGGCGATGAGACAGATCCCGGCGCAGTTGACCAGGATGTCGATGCCGCCGAAGGTCTCCGCGCACTGCTTTACGATCTCCTGGCAGAACCCGTCGGCGCACAGGTCCCCCTGAAGGAAGGCGTACTTCACGCCGCAGCCCTCGATGAGCCGCCTGGTGGCGCCGTCGTCGTCCTCAAAAGCTACGGCAAAGACATTGGCTCCCGCCTTGGCCAGCGCCAGAGCAAAGGCCTGTCCCAGCCCGCTGACCCCGCCGGTGACGATGGCATTCTTTCCCTTCAGATTGAAGAAATCCAGGGAAAAGGCGTTGATGTTCGTGTTCATGGAGCGTCCCTCCTTGATTAGCAGTCCCATAATGTACGGTTAGAGGTGGCCACCGCCACCGCCCCGGCATTGAGGGCGTGGATCACGTCGTCCTTGTCCAGCACCATCCCGCTGGCCACCACCGGCTTGGAGATGTTCTCGATCAGATATTTCAGTCCTTTGTCCAGCCCTGCGGGCATAAATTCCATGATGTCCGGGTCGGAGGTCCGCAGATGCTTCTCCACGTTCCGGTAGGTCTTCACGTCGATCACATAGAACCGCTGGATGGTCAGCAGGCCCAGCTCCCTGGCGTGGCGGATCTGGCTGGCCCGGGTGCTGATGATCCCGTCGACCTTCCCTCTGCTGGCCAGGAAATCGATGCTCACGTCTTTGGCGGCCAGGCCCTCGATGAGCTCGGCGTGGACGATGACCTTCTTCCCCGCCCGGTGGAGGTCCCGGACGATGTCCTCCACGTCCAGGATGGTACCGCAGGTGAGATAGACGATCTGGTTGTCCGCCTGCTTCACATAGGGGACCCACTCCGGGGTCTTGGCGATAGGAATCACCGGGTTGTAGGATGCGGACTCCAGAAACTCCCGCACGGAAATCGACACAACGATCCCTCCCTTTCTCTCGTGCTCACTGTGTTTTCTGTGGATATTCACCTGGGCTCTTCCGAGCGGGGAGATACGCCCTCCCGGCGGAATTGGCTCAGCAGCCGCAAGACCTCTATGCAGTCCCCCTGGATCACCGCGTCGGCCTGTCGGCAGATCGGGGCGTGGAGGTCCCGGTTGATGGCCAGGATGCGCCGGCTCTTTTCCAGGCCCGCGTAAAGGGCAGGCGCCCCGGACACGCCGCAGGCGATACAGATCTCCGGGTGGGCAATGGCCCCGGAGACCCCCACCAGCCGGTCCAGGGACAGCCAGCCGTTCATGGCCGCCGCCCGGGAAATGCCCAGGTCGAAGTTCATGTCCTCCGCCAGGCGGAGAGCTTCCCGGCAGTTGGCCTCGCTTCCCGCGCCCCGGCCCAGGGCGATGAGCCGTTTGGACCGGGACAGAGGGGCAGCGATCTCCGCAGGCTCCACCCGCTCCGGGGGGATTGTCTCCAGCCGGACCCAGTGGACGGCGCCGGGGCCATTTTCCGCCAAAGGAGCGGAGAGGCCGGGGGCAGCGGTCACAAACAGAGGGGTCCGCAGGACCTGGTATTCCCCCTCCAGGTGGGAGGAATAGCACCCCCGGCGGACCTGCCAGCTGCCCTCCCGGGTCAAAGACGAGACGGACAGTGCGCAGGCCCCGCCCCGGCGGGCGGCCAGCCTGGGCGCCAGCTCAGCGCAGGCCATGCTGCGGTCGAAAACCCAGACCTCATCTTCCCGGTATATCTGGGTCAGGGCGGAGAGAACGGGTTCCGTTTCATAGTGGAGGGCGGTCAGGATGGTTGTCTCCTCCGCCGGGATAGGCAGGGGGGCCTGACCCTCCGGGAGAAACTGGATACAACGGGGGCAGTCCAGCCCCTCGGCCAGGGAAATGACCCCAGCGGCGTTCTCCTTCCATGCGGGAGAGAAGCCGTTGATGAGAATGCAGACGCTCACAGCAGACCCCACTCCTTCCCGTACCGCGCCAGGAAGCGGCGGACCCGTTCCTCGGCGGTATCGCCTTCCATGACGACTCCCGCCCGCTTTCGGTCCGGCCCCCGGAGGCTCTGAAGCCGAAGCCCCGCCATCGTCTCTTCTCCAACAGGAGGAAGGACCGTCGCCGGCTGTCTCCCCAGAGAGAGCTTGGCTTTCACCGTGGGGAACCGGAGATAGGTGCAGGCGGCGTTGCCCACCGCCAGCACACAGGGGGTGCGCACACGCCTCACGGCGATCCCCTCGTCCCCCTGGTGCCGGACCTCCACCCGTCCGTCAGACAGGAGCGTGAAATCCAGGACCTGGGTCACGCAGGGGATCCCCAAGGTCTCCGCCAGAAACAGCGGGACCAGTCCGCTGCCCCCGTCGGAACTCTGGCATCCGGTGACGATAAGGTCGGGCCGGCGGTCCCGGCAGACGGCGGCCAGCTCCGCCGCGGTGTCCTCCGGGCAGACTGCGGCGGCTGACCCTTCGATCCGCATGGCCCGGGCAAAGCCCAGGGCATAGAGGTTTTTCAGAAAGGGGTCGCAGCGCCTGTCCCCCAGGGTCAGAGCTTCCAGTTCCGTCCGAAGGTCATCCGGGGCCCGGTCGGCACAGCGGAGCATCAGCTCCAGGGCGCTCTCATCCTGAAAGCTGATGATCCGGGGAAGATAGTCGGTGTCCACGGCAGTCCCGGATACCTTCCGCCACACCTTGCCGGGGACCCGGTCCAGGTCCGGGACGACTTTGAAGCAGCCAAGAAGAAGCATCATTCCATCACTTCCGCAGAGGGATCAGCGTCCCCATATTCATGATCCCGTCGGGATCGAAGGCCTGCTTGAGGGTCTTGAGCATGTAGTAGGAGGAGCCGTACTCCTCCCGGACGTAGTGTGCCCGGGCCTTGCCCAGACCGTGGTGGTGGGAGATGGACCCGCCAAAGCGAAGGGTCTCCTGGCAGATGATCCGGTTGATGAGGTTGTGATACTTGTTGATCTCCTCCTCCGGCGGACAGTCCACCACGTTGTAGTAGTAGGTGAAATACACATTGGTGCCGTTGATGTAGGAGTGGGAGGAGTGGCCGCCGACGAAGGTGATGTCCGGCACTTCGCTGAGCAGCCGCTCCTTCACGCTGGCGTAGATTTGATAGATGACGCTCCAACTGCCGGAGATCTCCGTGGTGATACCGATGTTGTGGGTGGCGATGATCTCTTCCCGCTCCCGGGCGATCTGCTCCGGCCCCCAGTTCAGGGTGGCGTACCACTGCTGGATCCGGTCGGGGTCCACCTCCTCCAGTTGGGGGTGCCTGGCCATCAGTTCCCTGATCCCGGCTTCCGTAGCGGCGGAGACCCCCGCTGGGCCCTCGCACATCCAGATCAGCATGGCCTTGCCCTCCTCCAGCCAGCCGCTGAAATGGGAGTAGGCGTCGGCCCCGTCATACAGCCGGGCGAAGGAGGGACGATAGCCGGCGGTCATGACCTCCCGGAGACAGGAAAAGCCCAGCTCCATCTCCTCGTCGGGCAGCTGGTAGCTGATATAGCGGTTGTTCTCCGGCATCCAGGGGAAGAGCTTCACCGTCACCTCGGTGATGAAGCACAGGGCTCCCTCGTTGCCGCAGATAATGTGTCGGATATCCGGCCCCACGGACCGGCGGGGAACATTCTTGATCCGGCAGATCTCCCCGTTGGGGAAGACCGCTTCCAGCCCCACGATCATGTCCTCGATGCCGCCGTATAGGGTGGAGAACTGACCGATGCTCCGGGTGGCCACCAAGCCGCCCATCTGAGCCAGGGGCTTGGACTGGGGGGAGTGGCCGGTGGTGAGGCCCTGAGCCCGCAGGGCGTCGTCCAGAGCCTGGAGAGGCACCCCGCAGCCGCAGGTCACCTGCATGTTCACCGGATCCACGGTGTATTGATCCATCCGGGAGCCGTCGAGGACAACGGAATCCTCCAGGGCGGTCTCCAGGCCGCCCTCGATGGCGGAGTGGCCGGTCCGGGGCACCACGTTGATCTCGTTGGCATGGCAGAATGTCAGGACCCGGGAGACCTCCTCCGCCGACTCCGCATAGACCACCGCCGCCGGGATGGGCTGGGTGAACACGCCCATGCACTGCTCGTACTTCCGATACCGGTCCAAACTGCTCTCCCGGAGGACCTGCTCGTCCGTCACCACCCGGTCACTGCCCAGGAGCTTCGACAGCTCTTCCGCGATCCGCGCTCTTGCGATCACCGCCATATCCCCACACACCTTTCTTTTCGGATAAAACAAGAAGAGGGCGCACTGACACTCCGTGTGTCAGTTACGTCCTCTTTTACTCTGCTGTAACTTAATCTATATCTGTGATTCAATTGTTGTTGTTATAATATAATACCCATCGTCGGTTGTCAATGGGATTTTGTTGTTTTACCGACTTTTCAGGAAAGTCCGCCGGTCATCTGCCATAAAACGTTGATATTCCCGTAATTACTTGACGTTTCCTTGCCTCAGAACCAGGATGTGTGTCGGGGAATGAGCAGGATAGAGGCGCCGTTAAAAACCCGGTAGTTCATCCGGCTCTTTTTCTGTCTGCTTTTATGATGATTGAGGGATCCGGCCATGGCCGAGAAAACGTGTTTTTTGCCGGAATATCCATCCTCCTCCGGGCGGTCTTTCGGGCCCCCACACCCTGGCCGGCATTGGGGTCCTGAGGCCCTTCCTCTACTATGAAGCGTATTACGCGGAGCGTCCTTTTCAGCCTTGCCGGTGCCGTGCTGTACGCGCTGTTTACCTCCCTGAGCGTCCGGGGCAAGACTGACACCCTGGTGACCTTGCTGGTTTATGATACGTCCTCCGCTGTTACCTTCGGGGTCTCCTTGCCGTTACAGGGGCTTATTTCCTGCCGGACTGTTCGGAGGTGATTGTGATCCTCTGGACAGGTCCTCTGGCCTTTGGCTTGGCCTACTTCACCTGGATGTGGGCGCTGAAAAAGGGCGACAAGGTCATACTGTCCAATCTAGCCTATTGGACGCCGGTGGTCTCCCTCTTTCTGATTTGGCTCTTGCCGCGGGAGCCCATCTCATCCGCTTCCTTTGCTGGACTGGCGGTGATTCTCTTCGGTGTTGTGCTGCAGAGTGTTCCTCTGCATATCCACCAGCCCCGCCGGACCTTTGCAGCAGGCCTTTTTTATTCTGTTTTTCCCTCTCTCCTGTCCGCCCGGCAGACACGATCCGAAAAAAGCGTCGAATCTGATGGTTTTTCAACACAAACAGGGGAATTTGATGTATAATAAATCTAGACCCTTACAGCAGAGAACGGATCGCCGGACCCTGCCGGTCGAAGGACGATCCGATCCCGGAAAGGAGCTCAGTCATGGAAGGGAACATTGCGGACGTGCGCTGCCCCAGCTGCGGCGCTCCGGCACGGTATGATATCATCAAGCAGCAATACCTCTGCGCCTACTGCGGCGGCACGGTGGGGATCCAGGAATCCCTGGCACAGAAGAAGGGCTTCCGCAGTCTCCGGCAGGAGAAGATCAAAGAGAGCGCCGGGCAGTATCGTCTGACCCAGGCCAGCTGCACGGGGTGCGGCGCCACCCTGGTCTTTCCGGAGGGGGAGGCCATGACCGACTGCGCCTTCTGCGGGCGGGCCCTGGTCCGGGGAGAGTACCTGACCTCCAAGGAGCTGCCCGAGCTGATCCTTCCCTTCCGCATCACCCGGCAGGAGGCGGCGGACTGCCTGGCGGACTGGCGCCGCAAAAACGGCCGGAAGGCCGAAGCCAGACACCTGGGGGCCCTGGAGGATCGGCTGGAGGGCTTCTACCTGCCCTACGAGCTGGTCCGGGGTCCGGTGGGCTGCTCGGTCAGCCGCATGGACGGCGGCCGGACCTACCACTGCGGCGGGTACGTGGACAACGTGTTCGTCAACTGCTCCCGGCAGCTGGACAACCTGCTCCTGGACGGGATGGAGCCCTATGAGCTGGACGATCTGAAGGAATTTGACTTCTCCTACGCCGCGGGGCAGCGGATCAAGATCGGGGACGTCACCGCCGAAGAGCTCCGGCAAAGAGTGGGCCAGGAGGTGTCCAACGATTACGCTCCCGTGGTGCGGGAGACCCTGGAGACCAAGGCGGTGACCGTGGAGGCGGACACGTCGGACATGCTTCGCCTGCCGGTCCTGCTGCCGGTGTATTACATCGCCCAGGGCGACACCATGGCGGCGGTGAACGGACAGACCGGCAAGGTCAGTGTCCGGGCGGAGAAGGAGTCCCACTACTACTTCCTGCCCTGGTGGCTGAAAGCCATCCTGGCCACCCTTCTGGTGAGCGCCGCGGTCTTCGGGGCGCTCTGCCTGGGAGGGATGGTCCCCTCCGGGGCCCTGCTTATCACCGGCATGCTGGCTCTGGTGTTCTTTATCGTGACCCTGTGTCTGTACAGCGACACGGTCCACAACAAGTTCCGGGTGGAGTCGGGCCGAAAGGTCTTCACCTCCTCCGGCGGTCCCCTGCGGAGAGAAAAGGGGCGGCTGGTCCGGGACAGGAGGGAAATCGAAAAGCCGGTGACATCCCCGGTCTTTTTCGAGACCCTGGACGGGGAATCCCGGCCGGTGAAGCTGGTCTTCTCCTCCTTCCGGCGAAAGCTTCGGATGGCGGTTCTGGCGGTGCTGGCCCTGTTCCTGCCGGTGATCGTGGCGCTCTTTCTCAATGGCTTTGATTTTGCCCGCCTGGAGCTGGGCGGCTCCGCTGTCTGGTTCTGCATCGCGGTGCCGGTGGTGCCCGTCTACCTGCTGAAATTCGGGATCGTGGACCTCCATGAAAACCCGTGGATCTATCTCATCACCGACAAGGGAGGGAAAAAGCGGTACCGCAGGCGGAGAGAAAAGGGCGCCCGGACGGAGACCCTGCGAACGGTCCTCCGCCTCCTGTTCGTTCCGCCCCAGAGCCTGGCGGTCTGGTTCGGGATCCTGTCCTTCTGCGTCATGTGCTACCTGACCGCCTTCGGATTTGATTGACGGCGGATGCCTCCTTCCTCCATTCTGCCTTTACCTCGCCGGAACCGGTAATCGTTTCCAACGGAAAAACCGCTTGTCCCTCCGCACCGTGCTGCGTGGAGGGACAGGCGTTTTTGTCTGCGGCAAAGCCCGGTCCGCGCACGCCGGTTCCCAACAGGTATATCCGCCGGAAACCCTGCAAATACTACCACCCGAACCAATACAAACAACCGCAGGAGGTTTTGGATATGAAAGCGACAGGAATCGTACGGCGCATCGACGATCTGGGCCGGGTGGTGATCCCCAAGGAGATCCGGCGGACCATGCGGATCCGGGAGGGGGACCCCCTGGAGATCTTCACCAACAGCGACGGCGGCGTGGTGTTTAAAAAGTATTCCCTCATGGGCGGTCTGGGGGAGTTCTCCGGGCAGCTGTGCGACGCCCTCCACAAGACCACCGGCAAAATGGTCACCATTACCGACCGGGACGCCTGCATCGCCGCGGCGGGGAGCTGCCGAAAGGCCCTCACCGACAAGTCCCTCTCCCCCGCCCTGACCCAGATCATGGAGGACCGCCAGATTTACCAGCTCCGGCCCGGCCAGGAGACCGTCCCCGTCAGCGACTATACCGACCAGTTTATCGTCTCCACCGCCGCCCCCATTCTGGCGGAAGGGGACGTGCTGGGCTGCGTGGTCTTTCTCTGCGAGAAGGACCGGCCGGAGGTGGGCGAGACCGAATACAAGCTGGCCCAGACCATCGCAGGCTTTCTGGGGCGGCACATGGAGGGCTGAGCCCGCCGCCGCCCCTCTCTCATTCCAATACAAACCGATACAAAACCGGACGGACCCGGCGTCTCTGCCTGGGTCCGTCCGGTATACTCTTTTGTGGGGCCGCATACACTGTGCCATGAATCCAAAGGCCGTCTGTCCCGGCAGGCGGAGGGAGTGTGGACTGTGAGGACCGACATGGAAGCCCGCGCCTGCGACCTGGCGCTATACATCATCGAGCATGACGCCACCGTGCGGGCCGCCGCCCGGCACTTCGGCGTCAGCAAATCCACGGTGCATAAAGATCTGTCCCAGCGGCTGCCCGGCTTCAATCGGCCCCTGTACCTCCAGGTCAAGGCCGTCATGGAGCGAAACAAGGCCGAGCGCCACATCCGGGGCGGCATCGCCACCCGGGAGAAGTACCGGATCAATCCCCACCGGTCCCGCCGGTGAGAAAGTCCAGCGCCAGCCGGTCGAAGGCCTCGTGGTTTTGATTGGCCACACAGTGGTCCCCCGGCAGGATGGCCAGCCGACTGTGGGGCAGGTGGGCGGCGATGGTCCGGGTGTGGGCGTCCTCGATCAGGTCGTGATCCCCGGCCACCACCAGCGCCGGTGCCGTGATCCCCTCCAGGTCCGCCGGGGTGAGGGCCGGGTCGTTGACCATGAGCCCCAGCAGCTCCGCCCGACGCCGGGCCTTCCCGCTGACCCCGGCAAAGAGCCGGGCGGTCCGGTACCCCCGCAGGATGGAGCGCCGGAGAGGCTCCACGATCCCCGCCGGGTCCAGGTTGCCGCCGTTGAGGATGAGCCTGTCCACCCGCTCCGGATGGGCCAGGGCGAAGACCATGGCGATGTTGGCCCCATCGGAAAAGCCCAGGATGTGGGTCTTTTCGATCCCCCGCTCATCCAGAAACCCCAGCAGGTCCTGGGAGAACTGCCGGATGGTGAAGGGGGCGGTCCCCCGGGGCGACTGGCCGTGACCCCGGCTGTCCAGGGCGTACACGTGAAAATACGGGGCGAAGTCCTCCAGCTGATGGACGAAGTAGCCGCTGTCCTCCCCGTTGCCGTGGAGGAGGATCAGGGCAGGGCCCTCGCCCCGTTCCGTGACATGATGCCTGAATCCATTCATAGGGTTTCCTCCCAAAACACCCCCTGAGACGAAATCGGTCCCAGGGGGTGTTTTTCCGTTTCTTTTTATTCCACCGAAATGAGGTAATGATACACCGGCTGGTTGCCCCGGAGCATGGTGATCTCCGCCTCGGGGCAGGCCGCCTCGAACCTGGCCTTGGCGGCCTCGGCGTCAGCTTCCGCCACACCCTCGCCGTAGAAGATGCTGATGAACTCCGCGTCCCGTCCGGCGCTCTCGGCGGCCAGCTTGTCCAGGACGGTGTCCAGGTCCTTCTCCGTGCCGAAAAGCTGGTTGTCCACCAGGGCCAGGTAGTCTCCGGCGTGGATGGTCTGGCCGTCGAACTCGGAGTCCCGGGCGGCGTAGGTCACCTCCATGGTGGTCACATGGCCCATGGCCTCCTCCATGGCGGCGGTGTTGTCCGTCTCCTCCCCCTCGGGGTCCACGGCGATCATGGCGGAGATGCCCTGGGGCACGGTCTTGGCCTGGAGGACGATGACCTTCTTGTCCTCCACCAGGTCCACGCACTGCTGGGCCGCCATGATGATGTTCTTGTTGTTGGGCAGGACGTAGACGATCTCCGCCGGGGTCCTGCGGATCTGCTTTAAAATGTCCTCGGTGGAGGGGTTCATGGTCTGTCCGCCGCTGATGACTCCGTCCACGCCCAGGTCGTGGAACACCTGGGCCAGCCCGTCGCCGGCGGCCACGGCCACGAAGCCGTACTTCTTCTCCGGCGGGCAGCTCTGGGGCTCCTGGCCCTCCATGGCCTCCAGCTCGGCCTCTACGGCCTCCAGGTCGTCGGTGGTCTGGGCGGTCTTGCCGGCGGCCAGCTCCTCGGCCTGGGTGCGCATGTTCTCGATCTTGGCCAGCTCCAGGGTGCCGTATTTAGAGGCCTCGGTCAGAGCCTCACCGGGGGTGTCGGTGTGGACGTGGACCTTGAACACTTCGTCGTCCTCCCCGATGACCAGGCTGTCGCCGATGCTCTCCAGCCAGGCCCGGTAGGGCTCCAGGTCCACGTAGGGGGCGCTCTTGCGGACGATGTAGACCGTGTCGTAAGTAAAGGTGATCTCCTCGTCCCCCACGGTGGCGAAGTCGGCGGCCTCCTTCACCTCGGCGTGGTCGTGGCCGTCGGGCATGGGCAGGCCGTTGAGCTCGTCCAGCATCCCCTTGAGGATGGTGACGAAGCCCATGCCGCCGGCGTCCACCACCCCGGCCTTCTTCAGCACGGGGTTCTGCTCCACGGTGTCCGCCAGGGCCTCCTCGGCTTTGACGATGGCCGACTCCAGCACATACTGGAAGGCGGTGTTCTCCTCCGCGGCCCGGCCGGCCCGGTCCCCCGCCAGGCGGGAGACGGTGAGCACCGTGCCCTCGGCGGGCTTCATCACCGCCCGGTAGGCGGCGATGACCCCGGCGTTGAGGCCGTCGGCCAGGTCGATGCCGTCCATGGTCTGCTTGTCCTTCATGGCCTTGGAAAAGCCCCGGAAGATCAGGGAGAGGATGACGCCGGAGTTGCCCCGGGCCCCCCGGAGCATGGCCGAGGCGGTGATGGCGGTGGCCTGGCCGATGGCGGTGGGCTTTTTCTGCTCCAGCTCCGCCGCGGCGGTGCCGATGGTCAGGCTCATATTGGTGCCGGTGTCCCCGTCGGGCACCGGGAAGACGTTCAGCTCGTTGATCTTCTGCTTTTCCGCGTTCAGGGACGCCGAGGCGTGGATGAGCATCCGCGCCAAGAGGGCCCCGTCGATAGACTGTACCATTTTCCTTGTTCCTCCTGGTTTACTCGTCGATCTGCATGGAATCCACATAGACGTCCACCGCCCGGACCTGGGCGCCGGTGAGCTTGCTCACCTCATAGCGGACCTCGTTCTGGATGGAGGTGGTGACCGCCGCCAGATTCACGCCGTTGTCCACGATGATGTGCAGCTCGATGGACACGGTGTCGTCCTCCTGGAAAATCACCCGGACGCCCTTGGCCATGGACTCGCTGCGGAGCAGATGGACCAGGCCGTCCTTCTTGGACCGGGCGGCCATGCCCTTCACACCGAAGCAGCGGGTGGCCACCGCGCCGGTGATGGTGGTGAAGACCTCGCTGCTGATCCGGATCTCACCTTTATCGTTTTGCATACGCATAGAAAGCTACCGTTCCTTTCTGCGGCGGACGGGCCGCCGCACCAGCGGACGCCGGGGTACGTCCGCGCCTGGGAGAAAAATTTCAGGACCCCATTGTATTTTCTCCCGCTGTCATGTAGAATACTACCATACACAAGGGAGTCTGTGCAACACTATCATGGAGGTTTTTTGTCATGAAAGAATATTCTTCCATCCTGAAGCTCATTGCCCTGATCCTCTCCGCCGTGGCGGTCCTCTGCCTGCTGGCGGCCAACATCGAGGCCATTATGGATACCCTGGACAGCCTCTGCGGCAAGGCCAAGGGAAAGCTCTGCCGCTCCTGCGCCTTCGGCGACGAGGACGAGTATGAGGATTGGGACGACGAATACGAGGATTGGGACGACTGAGGATGGACCCGATCAAGACTGCTGCGGATGACCTTCCGCGGCAGTCTTTTTTTGCGGAAAGAGATTCATTTCACAGCCCACAGCCTTCCCGTGGAGGGGAAGGCGGCCGGGGGAAGCGAGGTCGGATGAGGTGGAATCAACACACATTCTGCCCGGCGAAGTCCCCTCACTCCGCCCCGAAGGTCAGGCCGGGGTGCTTGGGCTCCACCACCACCGGGTCGATCTCCTTCACCACGGCGAAGGTAAACAGGGCTGTGGTCACCAGCTCGTCGGAGTCGTTGCGCTGCTCGGCGGAGACCACGCAGATGCGGCCCCCGATCTTCAGGGGGGTGGCCCGGCAGAACAGGTAGGCCCCGGAGGCAGGCCGGAGGAAGTTCACCGTGCTGCCCTGGGTGACCACCATCTTGCCCTGGGCAGCCAGGCTGCTGCCGGCAATGGTGTCGGCGAAGGCCACCAGCACCCCGCCGTGGACGGTGCCGTACTGCTGGGTGTTGGTCTCATCGATCATCATGATGCCCTCGGCGCAGTCGTCCTGGGCCCGGATGAGGTGGATGCCGTTCTCCACCGCCCAGGGGTCCAGCCCCCGGACCTGGCCCAGCTTGGGGTCCTCCCGGACGTAGAAGATCCCCTCTTTTCTCACATTTTTACCGCAGGAAGCCATTGAGGATCTCCTCCTCCGCCTCTTCCTCGGTGAGACCCAGGGTCATCAGCTTGAGGATCTGATCCCCCGCGATGCGGCCGATGGCGGCCTCATGGATGAGCTGGGCGTCGGGGTGGTTGGCAGTGATGGCCGGGATGGACTGGATCTTGGCCTGGCCCATGAGGATGGAGTCGCACTGGACGTGGCCGAAGCCCGCCGCGTCGCCGATCATCCGGGGGTAGAAGACCTGCTGGGAGGTGTCCTGGGCCACGGACCGGGAGATGACCCGGCCCTTGGAGTCCGGCCCGGCCAGGATGATGTCCATCTCCGAGGTGGCGTGCTGCCGGTCGTGGGTCAGCAGCTTCTCGTTGATGACGGCCTCCCCGCCGTCCTTCACCACCACCTTGGTGTACCGCTTGGTGGAGTCCACCCCGCGGATCTGGGTGGTGTCCAGCTGGATGGAGGCCCCCTTGTCCAGGTAGACCACCGTCTCCGGGTTCATGATACGCTCCCCGGTGCCCTCGCCCTCACCGTAGTGCTTCTCCACGTAGTGGACCTTGGAGTTCTCCCCCACGTAGAAGGTGTGCACGCCGTCGTGCTGGGACTTGTCCGAGCCGTCGTTGTGGATGCCGCAGCCGGCCACGATGACAACGTCGCAGTCCTTGCCGATGAAGAAGTCGTTGTAGACCACCTCGTCCAGCCCCGCCTCGGTGATGATGACGGGGATGTGGACCGACTGGCGGACGGTGCCGTCCTTGATGTGGATGTCGATGCCCGGCTTGTCCTCCTTGGTGACGATCTCGATGTTGGCCGTGGAGGCCCGGCTGTCCAGCTTGCCGTTCTTCCGGATGTTGTAGGCCCCCTTGGGGGTGCCCTCCAGGTCCGCGATCTCCCGCAGAAGATTGATGTCTACTTTGTTCTTCGCCATGTCTCAGCCCTCCTTCTCTTCCGCGCAGTTCTGGGGCTGCAAAAAGTCGCAGGTGCCCCCGATGCCGCCGGTCTCCATGAGGATGTGGACCATCAGGTCCTCCTTGGGGCCGTGGCGGACCACCTGGCCGCCGGAGATCATGACGATCTCGTCGGCCAGATCGATGATGCGCTCCTGGTGGGAGATGATGAGGATGGTCACGTTCCCCCGGTCGTGGAGCATGCGGAAGGTCTCGGTGAGCTTGGCGAAGGACCACAGGTCGATGCCCGCCTCGGGCTCGTCGAAGATCAGCAGGCCGCCCTCAGGCCGGGCCAGGATGGTGGCGATCTCAATGCGCTTGACCTCGCCGCCGGAGAGAGAGGCGTCCACGTCCCGGTCCACGTAGTCGGCGGCGCACAGGCCCACCCGGTTGAGGTAGGAGCAGCACTCGTCTCTCGTCAGCTTTCGGTTCCCGGAGGCCAGCTCCAGCAGGTCCCGGACCCGCAGGCCCTTGAACCGGGGGGGCTGCTGGAAACCGTAGCTGATGCCCCGCTTGGCCCGCTCGGTGATGCTCAGATGGGTGATGTCCTCCCCGTTCCAGAGGATCTGGCCGGCGGTGGGCTGCACCAGGCCCATGACCGACTTGGCCAGGGTAGTCTTGCCGCCGCCGTTGGGGCCGGTGATGACCACCAGCTTGTTGTCTGCAATGGTCAGGTCGATATTCTGGAGGATGTCCAGCTTGGCGCCGGTCTCCTCCACGCCATAGGAAAGTCCCTTCAGTTCCAACATAATATGATGGCTCCTTGTTTCTGTAGTTCTGATATTTCTATTAAAGTAGTAATCACGAAAAATCAATAGATTATACCACGAAAAACCTGTACTGGCAATAGATTTCTTCTTTTGCCCGTCAGCTTGCACAGGGAGTTGTTTGCACCGGAAACAGTATCCGCTTTTTTCGCCGTCATCTTCCACAAGATTCCCTATACCGTATTGACTTTTCATACAAGAATTGGTACCTTTAAACAAGCATGTGACAAAACTGCGTCCCGGGCCTGCCCAATCTGCCGGGACAAAAACGGGAAAAGAGAGGGATACCATGATCGATCGACTGGGGTTCGACAACGAGAAATATCTGGAGATGCAGTCCGAGCACATCCGCTCCCGCATCAGTCAGTTCGGCGGGAAGCTGTATCTGGAGTTCGGCGGCAAGCTCTTTGACGATCACCACGCCTCCCGGGTGCTGCCCGGGTTCCACCCGGACTCCAAGATCCGGATGCTCAGCCAGCTGAAGGACCAGGTGGAGATCGTGGTGGCCGTGTCCGCCATGGACCTGGAGAAGAGCAAGGTCCGGGGGGACATCGGCATCACCTACGGGGCGGACACCCTCCGGCTCATCGACGTGTTCCGGAGCTTCGGCTTCCAGGTCAACTCCGTGGTCCTCACCCGGTTCAGCGGCCAGGCAGCGGCGGAGCTCTTCCAGGAGCAGCTGGAGAACCTGGGCCTGCGGGTCTACCGGCACTACTCCATCGAGGGCTATCCCTACGACATCCCCCGCATCGTCAGCGAGGAGGGCTACGGGAAAAACGAGTTCGTGGAGACCACCCAGCCCCTGGTGGTGGTCACCGCCCCCGGCCCCGGCAGCGGCAAGATGGCCGTATGCCTCAGCCAGCTCTACCACGAGCACCAGAGAGGGGTCCAGGCGGGCTACGCCAAGTATGAGACCTTCCCCATCTGGAACCTCCCCCTCCGTCACCCGGTGAACCTGGCCTATGAGGCCGCCACGGCGGACCTGAACGACGTGAACATGATCGACCCCTTCCACCTGGAGGCCTACGGGGTCACCACGGTGAATTACAACCGGGACGTGGAGATCTTCCCGGTGCTCAAGACCATCTTCGAGCGCATCGCCGGCTCCTCCCCCTACCAGTCCCCCACGGACATGGGGGTGAACATGGCGGGCTACTGCATCATCGACGACGAGGTGGTCTCCCAGGCCTCCAAGGAGGAGATCCTCCGCCGGTTCTACACCGAGGAGTGCCGCCACCGCCGGGGCCGCACCGACGGCAGCGCGGTGTATAAGATCGAGCTGCTCATGAAGCAGCTGGGCCTGACCCCGGAGAGCCGGGCCGTGGTCTCCCCCGCCCTGGCGGTGGCCGAGCGCACCGGCGAGCCTGCGGCGGCCATGGAGATGCCCGACGGGAAGATCCTCACCGGCAAGACCTCCGCCCTGCTGGGGTCCTCCTCGGCCCTGCTGCTCAACGCCCTGAAGTACCTGGGCAGCATCGACGACGCCATCGAGCTCATCTCCCCCTCGGTGATCGAGCCGGTGCAGAACCTGAAGGTCAACGTCCTGGGGAACAAGAATCCCCTGCTCCATATCGACGAGCTGCTGGTGGCCCTGTCCATCTGCGCCGTCACCGACCCCAACGCCAAGCAGGCGGTCCGGCAGCTGCAGAAGCTCCGGGGCTGCGAGGTCCACTCCACGGTGATCCTGTCGGAGTCCGACGAGGACAGCTTCCGGCGGCTGGGGGTGCGGCTGACCTGCGAGCCCAAGTATCAGACGTCCAAGCTCTATCACGGGTGATCCCCGTCGTCTGCCTGCACGGATGACCGTCCGTCTACCTACTACCGAAAGGAGTCCAACAGTCTGGAGGACTGGTGGATCAGATATTATCAAATCTCCGGGGGAGATTTGACCGAAAGGAGTCCAGCAGTCCGGAGGACTGGTGGATCAGATACTATCGAATCTCCGGGGGAGATTCGACCGAAAGGAGACTTCCCATGTCCAAGACCTACATCCCCAAAGATTACGCTCCCCTGCTGAATCTCTACGACACCCAGAAGGCCATCAGCCTCCTGCACCATGTCTTTGAGGACACCCTCTGCGGCAATCTCCACCTGCGCCGGGTCTCCGCCCCCCTGTTCGTGGAGGCGGCCTCCGGCCTCAACGACAACCTCAACGGCGTGGAGCGGCCGGTGTCCTTCGACGTGCCCGCCGTGGGCCGGGACGCCCAGGTGGTCCACTCCCTGGCCAAGTGGAAGCGCATGGCCCTCTACCGCTATCACTTCCCCGTGGGGGAGGGTCTGGTGACGGACATGAACGCCATCCGCCGGGACGAGGTCCCCGACAACCTCCACTCCATCTACGTGGACCAGTGGGACTGGGAGAAGGTCATCGCCCCCCGGGACCGGACGGCGGAGTATCTCACCAAGACGGTCCAGTCCATCGTGGACGCCATGGTGGACACCCAGAAGACCCTCCAGTCGGTGTTCTCCCCCCTGAGCGCGGTGCCCCTCATCCACCGGGAGGTGTCCGTCATCACCACCCAGGAGCTGGAGGACAAGTACCCCGACCTGACCCCCAAGGAGCGGGAGGACGCCTGGACCAAGGACCACCCCACCACCCTGCTGATGCAGATCGGCGGCAAGCTGAAGTCCGGCCAGCCCCACGACGGCCGGGCCCCGGACTACGACGACTGGTCCCTCAACTGCGACATCCTGCTGTGGAACGACCTGCTGGGCCGGGCCTTTGAGATCTCCTCCATGGGCATCCGGGTGGATTCCAAGGCTCTGGACAGGCAGCTGACCCTGGCCGGCTGCGACGACCGCCGGGAGCTGACCTTCCACAAGCTGCTGCTGGCCGACGAGCTGCCCCTGACCATCGGCGGCGGCATCGGGCAGTCCCGGCTGAGCATGATCCTGCTGGGGAAGGCCCATATCGGCGAGGTGCAGGCGTCGATTTGGGATGACGAGACCATTGAGAGCTGCAAGGACGCGGGGATCATTTTGCTGTGATCGTGATTTGTGCATAGGAAAACGGACAGTCCGGGCGGGCTGTCCGTTTTTTGTGTTCGTTGTTAGCGAATTGGGGAGGGGGTGTGGGTTGCGGAGGACGACGGATTATACGTTATCTATTGGGATGGTGATGAGGTAAAACAATTAAAGCCTATTTGTTTCCAATCAATGTGTGAGTTAAAAATTACTTATTCTGATGAACCTATTGTTCTCCTCAAGTTTCAAAACTTTATCAAGATCTCCTCCATTCACCAAAACAGACCACGCCTTTTTATATTGTGAGTATTCTCTGAGAATTTGAGGGATTAAACCGTAATTCCCAAGTTTCTTAGCTAATTCAATTGCTTCATCAAGTTTCTTTTCATGGAGTAATTTGAAAACCATTTGGTACGCTCCCTCTTTGCTTAACCTTTCTGGTGAATCATATTCATCTATACCACCAACCCAATGCCACGCAACGAAGTTATCAAATTCATCCATAAGATTTAAGTAAAAATCTCGCTTGGATTCCACTGTGATACTATCATTGGAAATTGTGTCTTTTTGTCCTTCAAGACTTTTTAATTCCTCTTCGCAATCAGCAATTTTCAACTTATTGTCAGCAATCTTTTGTTGTGCCTTTGCTTTACCAAATATTTTCTTTTCTAATTGTTTGCTTTCTTGCTCATAGGACTGGATTTCTTTATTTAACTTGGCGATAGCATCATCAATCTCCGAAATCTTTTTCTTATACTCCTCGAATACCTTTACCTTTGCAGTTCTCTCTTCGAATCGCTTATCATAAATTGCTTTCTTTTCTGGATAATAAGAAAAATAGTTGTTCACCAAATCTGAAAACTCAAAATTGTAAGAAGGGTTACTATGACAAAATGACCAATCATGATATCCCAGCTTTCCATTCTTCACTGTATAGTATGGGATTTGGAACCAATAGTATTTTGCTTCCTCGTCAAAGCCATGCCATAACTTATACAAAATTGATTCATTTGAAACTGTAAGAAAATCATATTGAGAAAATTCGAAAAAACTCCTATCAGACAGATACATCTCATAAAACATTGGGATTGCTGGGTTTGTCTTTGCGTATTCATTAAATAAAGAAACACTATTGCGATTTAAGATTACAGGTTCTTCTTTTGCCGTTTCATACGCAAGATACACATAAAACAGCTTCTTAATTGTATAAGTATCCTCTCCACGATACGATTTCGGTAAAGGTGCAGGGAGATATTTTCCAAGGTTCTCAATGACTGTTTTTATTGCACTGCGCCATCTCCAATACTCTGACAAAGTTGGTGGATTCCCAGGAGAGTACTCATCAATATCTGCGCTGTCAGATCTCGCCCTTTTGTAGCCAATCCTTCGGGCCATATCAAAAATCAAATCATAAGCAGCATCAAATTCTTCTTGTTCCACCTCAAATGTACTACTATTTGCTAACGCCTCCTTCTTACGCTCAATCGCTCTGTCTGCTGCTCCATATTCAATATTCTTATATTTGCTTTTGATATAATCCCAACGCATTGGCAGTTTTCTTCTCGCCTCATCACTGAGCGTACCCATGTCAATCATAGTCTTCATATCTTCTGGCATGGAGTAGGTCAGTGTTAGTCCGCAGTCGGGGCATTTGAAAACCTGCTGTGTTTCACTGGTAATCCCTGCTGCTGCACCGCCTGGGCCAAGCGCCACGGTTCCAACTGCTCCCCTTAAGAAATCATACTTTATTCCACCTGTTTGAGAATCTGGCATGACATTAGGACTGCCACAATTTGCACATCGGTATAAAGTCATTGTGAATCCCCCTTTACCGCTCAATCAGCTTTTTGAAGGTAAGTGCATCTTTACACAAAGCTCTAACCGCTTCAGAGGCATGTGTAAGGTTGTTTTCTTTTTGATACTAAACAATTTGCTTTATAAGTTCAGCATCGCCATTTTTTGTACCGATAGTAATTTTCTCTGGCATACTCTCTACCTCCCATATAACAAAAAAGTGCGTAGCCCCAAACGGAGCCACGCACCGAAAAACGCAGAGCTCCGTTTGTTGCGACACAAACTTCTCTTTCACATAGGGAAAGCAAAGTGGAGAATGCGTTTTTACCAAAAGGCAAAAACACTTTCCCTACGTGAAAAAACAATATGAAGTTTGTGTCGCAATGCTATGATACCATAGCATCAAGGAAAAAGCAATCCAGAAACATTATAATGCCATATATCCTTCATTCCAATAAGCTGGCTGCATAGTGTTTCCTCTTTTTCGCAATTTCCAATCACGAAAAAGAAGAAGGCTTCTCACGCAGCCGCCTCGTGAGCAGATCAACCCACCCTTGCATTCTCGCAGAATCCTGATATAATACTATCAGAATCATCCAAAAGGAGGTCCCGCCATGATTATTAAGCCATCCACCGCCCTGCGGAATGATTACGCTTCCATTTCCGCTCTGGCCCACCGGGAGGAGGTCCCGGTCTATATCACCAAAAACGGCGAAGGGGACCTGGTGGTCATGAGCGTGGAGGCCTTTGAGCGCCGGGAGGAGCTGCTTCGCCTGCGGGCCCGGCTGGACGCCGCGGAACAGCTGCGCCTTGCGGGGCAGGAGGGCCTGACCCTGGAGGAATCCCGCCGCCGGCTGGAGGCCCTCTATGACTGACGCCCTCCATCCCGTGCGCCTGCTGCCCCCGGCCCAGTACGAGCTGGAGGAGATCGCCCGGCTCCATCTGGCCCTCTCCGGCAGGGACTCCGCCCGGAAGCTCACCGACGCCATCTATCAGGCCCTGGACACGCTGGCCCGCTTTCCCCTGTCCGGTCCGCCCCTGCGAGACCCGGCGCTCCGGGCCATGGGGTACCGTTCTGTGGTGGTGCAGAAGTATCTTGTGATCTATCGCCTCCTGGGAGACACCGTCTTCGTCTACCATATCGCCCACGGAAAAACCGATTATCCCAGGTTTTTCCGCTCTGAACTCTAAACAAGAACGCAAAAAGAGAGGACCGCGCCCGCGGTCCTCTCTCTTATTATCCCTTATACACCAAGGCTTTTCGCTCAGCCGAAGTATCTCTTCAGCAGCCCCGCAAAGGCCTTGCCGTGTCTGGCCTCGTCCCGGGCCATCTCATGGACAGTATCATGAATGGCGTCCAGGTTCAGGGCCTTGGCCCGCTTGGCCAGGTCGGTCTTGCCGGCGGTGGCGCCGTTCTCGGCCTCCACCCGCATCTCCAGGTTCTTCTTGGTGGAGTCGGTCAGGACCTCGCCCAGCAGCTCGGCGAACTTGGCGGCGTGCTCGGCCTCCTCAAAGGCGGCGGTCTTCCAATACTCGCCGATCTCGGGATAGCCCTCCCGATAGGCCACCCGGCTCATGGCCAGGTACATACCCACCTCGGAGCACTCGCCCTGGAAGTTGTTCCGCAGGTCCTGGAGAATGTCCTCGGGCACGCCCTGGGCCACGCCCACCACATGCTCGGCGGCCCAGGTCATCTCGCCGGCCTGCTCCACAAACTTGCTGGCAGGGGCCTTGCACTGGGGGCACTTCTCGGGGGGATTGTCGCCTTCGTGGACATAACCGCAGATGCTGCAAACATATTTAGCCATAGTATTTTCCTCCATCTCTTCCCGGGACGGGAAAGTTGTTGAACATTAGGTTGAAAAGATGTCATCCATCTCTTCCCCGTATTTTACACGATGACAAACTGTTTGTAAAGGCAGTTAGCCGACGCTTTTTCTCAACTATCGGTTGATTTTTCGAGGTTAGCATGCGCTTATTCCAGATTTTGCAGCGTATTCAACAAATCCTCCCGGCTGTACAGGGCAGAGAGCACCGGCAGCATGGCGTTGGGGGACAGATGCTCCGGCAGACCCAGGGCCAGCAGGAGCTTTTGGCGCCGTTCCCTGCTGTTGGCCCCCCCGGACAGGCCGCAGGCGTACAGGTCGGCCTTGGTGAGGGCCGGGGCGGCGCGTTTCTCCTCCTCCCCCAGCACCGTGGCTCCCGCCTGGCGGAGGGCCCGCTCCAGGACGTCCTGAGACATGCCCTCCACCCCCAGCTTACCCTCCTTGCCGGGATGGCGCTTCCGGCGCTCCTTGCCGTAGAGGTCGGGGATGTAGGCGTGCTTCACCTTGTCCCTGGGCAGGGCCCCTTTCAGGTAGTTGCGGATGACGAACCCCGCCCCGTCGCTGTCGGTGAGGACCACCAGGCCCCGCTTCTCGGCGATCCTCCGGAGGAGGGCCAGCTTCTCCCCGTCCTTGAAAATACCGAAGCCGTTGGTCTCCAAAATCACCGTGTCCACCAGCTGGGACAGGGTGTTTTTGTCGTACCGGCCCTCCACCACCACGGCCTCCTTCAGCCGGATCACGCCGGCACCCCCGCGGCCAGCTCCAGCACCAGGGAGATGAGCCGGTCTCTGGCGTCGGCCCCGGTGACGGACTTCATGGCCAGGTCGGTCTGGGCGCAGCGGGCCATGGCCCGGCGGCACCAGGGCAGATCGTGGCGGCGGGCGGCCTCCAGCAGCCGGTCCGCCGGGTAGGACGAGCGCATGGACCACAGCTCCTGGACCCACCGGCTGCCCTTGCCGCTCTCCAGGGCCACCCGAGCCGAGTACAGCTGCCGCAGGTGCCTGCCCAGCACCGCCAGGAGCATGATGGGCTCCTGCTTCATGAGCAGCAGGTCGTTGAGCACCGACAGGGTCCGGTCGTAGTCCTTTTTGGTCAGGGCGTCGGTCATGCGGAAGACCTGGGCGTCCAGGACGGGGATGGCCACGGCGTCAATGTCCGCCCTGGTCACCCGCTTCTCCCGGGCGTAGGCCCCGATCTTGGCAATCTCCCCAATGAGGCCGTTCATCAGGTCCCCGCACAGGAAGATCAGGTACTGGGCGTCCCCGGTGGAGATGTCGTGGCCCAGGGCCCGGAACCGGCGGCCGATCCAGTCGGTCAGGTCGTTCTGCTTCTGCCGGGGGAAGGCCACCTCCCGGCCCCTTTCCCGGATGGGCCCCGCCAGCTTCTTCATCCGGGCGTCGGGCTTGTAGGCCACGGTGTCGTAGACAAAGACCAGGGTGCAGTAGTCCGGCAGGTCGGCCAGGATAGCGGCCATGGTGTTCCGCTGGGCCTCCGGGGCCTTGAACATGTCATAGTCGTCCACCTGGACGAAGGTCCGGGGGCTCATCATGGGCAGGGCGTCCACGGCGTCGGACAGGGCCTGGAGGTCCAGGGCCTTGCCGGAGAACCGGTGGACGTTGAAGCTCTCCATCCCCGCCGGGACGCAGGCCGTTTTCAGCCGCTCCAGATAGTAGTCCCGGAGGTAGGTCTCCTCCCCGTAAAAGAGGTAGAGGGAGGCGGGGGCCCCGGCCTTCAGGTCCTGCTTGAGCTGTCGGAGCCCGTCGGGGCGTTCTTTTCCTTTGGTCGCCATGTCACTGGACCTCCTTGGGATGGGCGTATACGGTCAGGTCCCCCAGCTGGTCGGTGCGGTAGACCGCGGACCCCGCCGCCGCCAGGCGGTCCAGGGTCTCGGGGGCGGGGTGACCGTAGGAGTTATAGCCTACGGAGATCAGGACGGTCTCCGGGGTGAGTTTGGTGAGAAGTTCCCGGCCGGTGGCGTATCGGGAGCCGTGGTGGCCCGCCACGAACAGCTCCAGGTCCGGCAGGTCGTACCGGTCCAGAAGCTGCGCCTCCCCCTCCACGGGCATGTCCCCGGTGAGGAGGGCGTCCCAGTCCCCGGCGGAGGCCAGAACGGACAGGCACCGCTCGTTGCTGTCGCCGCCGTCCTGCACCGGGGGAAGGAGGGTCAGGGTCGCCTTGTCCAGCGGGACGGCGCACTCCCGGGTGATGTAGAAAACGGGGATGTCCTTCTCAAAGGCGATGGCCTCGATCTCCCGGCGGATCACGCTGTCCTCGTCCACGTCGGGCACGGCGATGCCGCCCACATCCAACCGGTCCAGCAGCTCCGCCACGCCCCCGGCGTGGTCCTCGTGGAAGTGGGTCAGCACCAGCAGGTCGATGGACCGGCGGCCCAGAGACTGGAACCAGGCCGCCGCCGTGTCCCCGGGGGACAGGGTCCCGCCGCAGTCCACCAGCACCGCCGAGGACCCGGAGCAAAGGGCCACGCTCTGGCCCTGGCCGATGTCCAGGGCGGTGAGGGTCAGGTCCTGCTTCCGGACGGTCCCGGCAGTGAGCAGCACCGCCAGGCAGAGGGTGACCACCCCGGCGCACACCGGGATCACAGGCCGTTTCCCCTCCGCCGGAACAAAGAGCCACAGGGCCAGGAGAAGGTACACGAAGAACATCCAGAGGATGTAGTATACGGAGTTGAGGGACACCGCCGCCAGGGGGATCTTGCTCAGTAGCCCGGCCATCCACAGGAAGAACCGGACGGGCAGGGACACCAAGGCCGCCAGGGCCTGTCCCACAGGAAAGAGGACCAGGCCCAGCACCACGGAGACCATCCCGCCCAGGAAGGCCAGCTCCACCGCCCAGCCGGTGACCAGGTTGGCCAGGGGGGCGATGAGGGAGAACCGGCCGAAGTACAGGGCGGAGAGGGGGACGGTCAGGAGCATGGCCGAAAGAGTGACCGCCATCGTTGTGACAATAGGCCTCCAGAGCCTCCCGCCTGCCTTCGGGACCTTCCTCCTCCATTTCTCGCTCCACTTCTGTCCATATCGGAGAATCCCCAATGTAGAAAGAAAAGAGAATTGAAGGCCAGCGTTGGCGATAGAATAGGGATTAACCGCCAGTAGAAGCAAGAGTGCTGCCGACAGGCCGGTCAGATTATCATATCGTCGCCCCAAATGAGGCGCCAAAATGGCCAATCCGTACAGAATCACCGCCCGAACTGTCCCCGGCGCGCTCCCCGTCACAAAACAAAACAGAACCAGGATTGCCAGAGTAATGAGTAATGTGTGCTTCCGGCGAAGGTCGAAAAGAGCGTTGAGAAATCCCGCGATGAAGGTCACGTGGAGTCCAGAAATCACCACAACATGAGCCAACCCCACCCGGTTGAAGTTGTGCTGGTCCGCCTCCCCGATGCCGGACTTGTCCCCGGTGAGCAGGGCGCGGAGAAAGCCCGCCTGTCCCTCAGGATACAGGCGGTCGATGCAGTCCCGGACGGTCCGGGAGAGGTAGGCCACCCCGTACCGGAGGGGGAAGCCCTCCTGCCGGGTGACGGTCACCTCCCCGTAGCCCCGGCACTGGAGCAGGATGCCCCGGGAGACGTAGTAAAAGCTCTCCTGTCCCCGGATGGAATCGGCGGGGGTGCAGTAGGCCACGGAGGCCAGCCGGTCCCCGGGGCGCAGGTCCAGCAGATCGAAGTCCCCGTAGTAGAGGGCTTTGACCTTCCGGCCCCCCTCCTCCCCGGCCCGCACCGGCACCCGGGCCCCGTACTGGGTGGTCTCGGGCCAGTCGGTGACCACCGCCTCCAGCCGGACGGTGCGGTCCGCCAGGTCCTGCGCCGGGGCGTGGAACACCCCGCCGTACACCGCCAGCCACACCAGGGCCACCGCCGCCCCCAGAAGGATGGGCCGGACCCAGGCCCCCCGGTCCCGCCGCCTCAGGAGGAACCAGCCCCCTGCGGCGGCAACAGCCACCGGCAGGACCCACAGGCTCCCGCCGGTCATCGCCCCCATGAGCGCCGCGGCAGCCGCGCCCAGGGTAAACCAGACCAGGGTCATCGCTGATCGGTGCGGCCCAGAATGTAGTCGGTGGAGGTCCGGTAGAGGTCCGCCAGCTTGATCAGGGCCCAGACGGGAAGCTCCCGCTCGCCTTTCTCATACCGACGATACACCGTCAAGTGCATATTCAGATGCTCTGCAACCTTTTTCTGGGTCAGATCGGCATCTGTCCGCAGGTCGCCAATGCGTCGAAAATACATTTCTATCACCGATAGAAATGTTACCAATCGGTGCGGTGCTATCGCTTTTTATCACACCATACGGTGTTTTTTATTCTACCACATCCCCCACTCCTGTCAATCGCATTTTCATGGATTGCGCAACGGAGTATTTTCCTCTATAATAGAAAAAACAAATGCAATCGACAAAACAAATCAGAGGAAAGGAACCCACACCATGACCATCAAGCTCTACGACCGGGACAGCCACCTGTCCCTCTTCTCCGCCGCCCTCCTCTCCTGCGCCCCCGCCGGGGAGGGACGCTTTCACATTCTCCTGGACCGGACCGCCTTCTTCCCCGAGGGGGGCGGTCAGCCTGCCGACACCGGGACCCTGGCCGCCGGGGACGCCGCGGTGAACGTCCTGGACGTCCAGGAGACCCCCCAGGGTATCCTCCACCTCACCGACGGCCCTCTCCCCCAGGGCCCCGTCACCGGGAAGCTGGACTGGGACAAGCGCTTCGACCGGATGCAGTGCCACTCCGGGGAGCACATCATCTCCGGCCTGGCCCACAGCAGATTCGACTGCACCAACGTGGGCTTCCATCTGGGGGAGGACGAGGTCATCCTGGACTTCGACAAGGAGCTTTCCGCCGAAGAGATCCAGCAGCTGGAGGACGAGGCCAACCGGATCATCTGGACCAATGTGCCCATCACCGCCGAATACCCCGACCCGGCTGTCCTCCGGGACCTGGAGTACCGCAGCAAGCTGGACCTGACGGAGAACGTCCGCATCGTCACCGTGGAAGGGGTGGACGTGTGCGCCTGCTGCGCGCCCCACGTCAGCTTCACCGGGGAGATCGGCCTGGTGAAGCTGACTTCCTGGATGCGCCACCGGGGGGGCGTGCGCATCTGGATGGCCGCCGGGGCCCGTGCCCTGGCCGACTACCAGGCCAAGCACCGCAGCGTGGCCGCCATCTCCGCCGCCCTGTCGGTGAAGCAGCCTGAGGTGGCCCAGGGGGTGGACCGGCTCAAGCAGGTGCTGGCGGACACGGAGTTCGCCCTCACCGGGGCCAAACGGGCCCTGGCCGCCGAGAAGATCAAGGCCATGCCGGAGACCGAGGGCAACCTCTGCCTGTTCGAGGAGGGCCTGGACGCAAACACCCTCCGGTCCCTGGTCAACGCCGGGATGGAGAAGTGCGGGGGCATCTGCGCCGCCTTCACCGGCTCCGACGAGAGTGGATACCGGTACGTCATGGGAAGCAGGTCCGTGGACCTGCGGGCGGAGAGCAAGGTCATCCACGCCGCCCTGGGGGGAAAGGGCGGCGGACAGCCCGCCATGATCCAGGGGTCCATTCCCGCCAGCCGGAGCCAGATCGAGGCCTACTTCGCGTAACAGAACAAAGGAGGGACCTTCCATGGCCAAAAAGAACAGCCGCAACACCAGAGGGCGCATCGTCTCCGCCGCCTGGCAGCTCTTCTACGAGCAGGGCTATGAGCACACCACCGTGGAGGAGATCATCGACGCCTCCCAGACCTCCAAGGGCTCCTTCTACCACTATTTCGATGGGAAGGATTCCCTCCTCTCCACCCTCTCAGACCTCTTTGACGAGAAGTATGAGGCCCTGATGGAGACCATGGACCCGGACATGAACGCCCTGGACCAGCTGCTCTTCCTCAACAGCGAGCTCTTCCGGCTCATCGAGGACAGCGTGTCCCTGGACCTGATGGCAAGGCTTCTCTCCACCCAGCTGGTCACCGCCGGGGACAAGCACCTGCTGGACTACCGCCGGACCTACTACCGCCTGCTGCGGAAGATCATCAGCCGGGGGCGGGAGACCGGCCAGCTGTCGGACCGGCAGAGCGTCAGCGAGATGGTGAAGCTCTACGCCCTGTGCGAGCGGGCCCTGATGTACGACTGGTGCCTGTGCGGGGGAGAATACTCCCTGCGGGACTACGCGGCCAAAGTTTTACCCGGTTTTTTGAGCAGCTTTCTTCCCTAAGATTCGTCTTGTCTTATTTCTATTGATTTGCAACGAATATTCTCGTATTATAACGAACAGAGTATAGAATCCAGTCTATACTCCGTTCTGTATTGCAGTCTGTTTTCCGTCGTGGTATGATAGGCGAAGGAAAGATTCGGCGGCGTCCGATGGGACCCGTCCTTTTTCATTCTCTACAGAGAGCGAGGAACCATTATGACCACTGCAAAGCTCTGCATCATCATCGCCATCGTTATCTATTTGGCTGTCATGGTAGGCATCGGTGTGTTCTACAGCCGCAAGGGCGGCGGCTCCACCTCCGGGGAGTTCTACCTGGGGGGCCGGAAGCTGGGCCCCATCGTCACCGCCATGAGCGCCGAGGCCTCGGATATGTCCAGCTATCTGCTCATGGGCCTGCCCGGCCTGGCCTACATCGCCGGGGTGGCGGAGGTGGGCTGGACCATCATCGGCCTGGCGGTGGGGACCTACCTCAACTGGCTCATCACCGCCAAGCGCCTGCGGAACTACTCGGCGCACATGGGGGCCATCACCATCCCGGACTTCTTCTCCCGGCGGTTCCGGGATGAGAAAAAGGTCCTCTCCTGCATCGCGGCGGCCATCATCCTCATCTTCTTCATCCCCTACACCGCCTCGGGCTTCAAGGCCATCGGCACCCTGTTCAACTCCCTCTTCGGGGTCAACTATCACGGGGCCATGATCGTGGGGGCCATCGTGGTCATCGGGTACACCGTGCTGGGAGGCTTCCTGGCGGTGTCCACCACCGACCTGATCCAGAGCATCGTCATGACCTTCGCCCTGATTTTCATCGTCTTCTTCGCCATCAGCCAGGCGGGGGGCTGGGACACGGTCACCGCCAACGCCGCCGCCCTGCCTGGCTACCTGGATCTGTCCAAGGGCTATGACGCCTCCACCGGACAGGCCGGGTCCTTCCCCTTCCTCAGCGTGGTCTCCACCCTGGCCTGGGGCCTGGGCTACTTCGGCATGCCCCACATCCTCCTGCGGTTCATGGCCATTGAGGACAGCAAAAAGCTGAAGGTCTCCCGGCGGATCGCCTCGGTCTGGGTGGTCATCTCCATGGCCATCGCCATGCTCATCGGTATCATCGGCTACAGCGTCAGCAAGGCCGGGGCCATCCCCTTCCTGACCTCCAGCTCCGAGTCGGAGACCATCGTCATCCGGCTGGCCGACCTGATGAGCACCTACGGGGTCTTCTTCGCCCTCATCGCCGGCGTGGTCATGGCGGGCATCCTGGCCTGCACCATGTCCACCGCCGACTCCCAGCTGCTCACCGCCGCCTCCGGGGTGAGCCAGGACCTGGTCCAGGACTTCTTCCGGGTGAAGCTGAGCCAGAAGGCCTCCATGCTGGCCGCCCGGCTGACGGTCATCGGCATCGCCGTCGTGGGCATCCTGCTGGCCTGGAACCCCAACAGCTCGGTGTTCCGCATCGTGTCCTTCGCCTGGGCGGGCTTCGGCGCGGCCTTCGGCCCGGTGATGATCCTGGCCCTGTTCTGGAAGCGGATGAACCGCCCGGGGGCTCTGGCTGGCATGATCGCCGGCGGCGCCATGGTGTTTATCTGGAAGTACCTCATCGCCCCCATGGGCGGGGCCTTCGCCATCTATGAGCTGCTGCCCGCCTTCATCGTCTCCCTGGTCGCCATTGTGGTGGTCTCCCTGGTGACAGCTCCGCCGGAAAAGGAGATCGTGGAAGAGTTTGAAGCGGTCGGAAAAATGTAAGCCAAAAAAACAGCGAAAGGGCTGTTTCAATGATCAGTTCCGAAAGAACGCCCTCTCAGTCATTCGCTTCGCGAATGCCAGCTCCCCCAAGGGAGAGGTGGCACGGCGGAGCCGTGACGGAGAGGGCGTTTTTTTCAGCGCATCTTTTTTGCGACAGTCCCTTTTTTCTTCGTTTCCTTCGTTTCTTACAGCGGGCAGACGTTCTCCGGCTTCCCCGCCAGAAAGGCGGCCACGTTGGCAAACTCGATGTCCGCCCGGCGGACCATGGCCTCCTTGGTCAGGAAGGCCACGTGGGGGGTCAGCAGGGTGTTCTTCGCTCCCAGCAGGGGGTAGTCCGCCGGGATAGGGGGCTCCATGTCATAGACGTCGATGGCGGCCCCGGCGATCTGCCCGGCGTTGAGGGCGTCGGCCAGGGCGGCGTTGTCCACGATGGGGCCCCGGGCGCAGTTGATGAAATAGGCAGTGGGCTTCATCTTGGCGATCTGGTCCTTGCCGATCATCCCCTTTGTCTCGGCGTTGTTGGGGGTGTGGAGGCTGACGATGTCGCTTTGCTCCAGCAGGTCGTCCAGGGAGACATACTCGATCCCCGCCGCCTTGACCTCCTCCCGGGGGTGCCGGGCATAGGCCAGGACCCTGGCCCCGAAGGCCTGGAACAGCTGGGCGGTGCGGAAGCCGATCTGCCCGCAGCCGATGATGCCCACGGTCTTCCCGGCGATCTCCTGGCCCGCCAGGCCCGCGGAGGTGCCGCCCGACCGGACCACCTGGTCACAGGCGGGGAAGAACCGCAGCAGGCTGATGGCCATGCCGATGACCTGCTCTGCCACGCAGACGTTGGAGTACCCGGCGCAGTTGCACACGGTGACGCCCTTTTCCTTGCAGGCCGCCAGGCCCACATGGTCGATGCCCGTGAAGGCCACCGCCAGCAGCTTCAGGGAGTCGGCGGACCGGACCACCTCGGCGGGGTAGGGGTTGTTGGCGATCATCACCACGTCCTGGCCGGCGCTGCGGCGCTTGAGTTCCTCCAGGTCGGTGGTCTTGGTGTCGTAATAGGTGAAGGTGTGTCCCTGGGCCTTTAGGGGGGCGGCCAGGGCTTCGATTTGTTCCGCCGGAACGCCCAGGGGCTCCAGTAAGCTGATGTTCATGGTGGTTTCCTCCGTTTTTATCAAGAATGGGGTCGTTTGCTCAGATACTCCAAGTATAGGCCACGGAGTGGAAAAGGACAAGGGTTTTTTTCATTTACTTTTTCCCTCCCTTGGGGTACAATGGGGGCAACAAACACACAGGAGGGAATACCCATGACACAGGAAACCCGGAATTTCGTAACGGAAAAGGTCAAGGCCGTGGTGGCCGCCCCCAGCTGCTGTCCGGAGCTGAAGGAGATCGGCATGGAGTGGCTTCAGGAGTCCGGCGGGGACCACGAGGCCGCCGCCACAAAGGCCCTCATCGCCGAGCTGGAGGAGGACGTCCAGACCATCGACAACACCCTGGCCTTCTTTGAGTCCCCTGCCGCCGCGTCCATGTTCGGCGCCGAGCAGGCCAAGGGCATGGCCGCCCAGGCCCGGGAGCACAAGGCCGCCGGCGGCAAGTTCTGCTTCTGCCCCGCCTGCTCCAACGGCGCGGACATCCTGGCCATCAAGGACCAGCTGCTGTAAGATGGAGATCCGCAAGGCCGTCCCCGCCGATCTGCCGGAGATCATGGCCATCTACGCCTACGCCCGCCGGTTTATGGCGGACCACGGCAACCCCCGCCAGTGGGGCCCCACGGGCTGGCCCCCGGAGGACCTGATCCGCCAGGACATGGCAGCGGGGAAAAGCTACGTCTGCGTGGAGGGCTCCCGCATTCTGGCCGTGTTTTTCTTTGACCGGGGCCCGGACATCGAGCCCACCTACCGCCGCATCCAGGAGGGCCGGTGGGCGGACCCCTCCCCCTACGGCGTGGTCCACCGCATCGCCTCGGCGGAGGGAGCAAAAGGAGCGGGGAGCTTCTGCCTCAACTGGGCCTTCGCCCAATGCGGCCATCTCCGCATGGACACCCACGGCGACAACAGGCCCATGCAGTCCCTGCTGCAAAAGCTGGGCTTCCAGTACCGGGGGATCATCCACGTGGTGGAGGACAACGACCCCCGTCTGGCCTTCGAGAAAAGCGAATAGCACAAAAAGGGAACCATGATCCAGCTCCCCCGCAGGGGGAGTGGGCATGGTTCCCTTTTCCCTATTTCTCGTGGATCCGCTTCCCCGTCATGTGCTCGATGGTCAGCTCCAGGCCGCCCACTCTCTCCCGCAGCTGGCTGATCTCATTCTCCAGCTCCTGCTGGGGGATGGGGAACCGGGCGCTCAGCTCCCGGCTCATGGCGATGATCTCGTCGGTGTCCTCCATGATGCGCATCCGGCCGAAGCAGGTGACGCTGTTGAACCAAAGGGCCCAGTCCCCCTCCGCCGTCTCCGGGTCGCTGAGCACGTTGAAGGACACCTTGTCATAAGCCCGGAGGGCGTCCATCTTGTGGCCGATCTTGGCGGAGTGGAAATAGAGCTTGCCGTCCCGGTAGAAGAAGTCGATGGGCACGGCGTAGGGGTAGCCCTCGTCCCCCAGCACCGCCAGAGTTCCCCGCTTCTGGGTCTCCAGGACCTTCAGGCAGTCCTCCTGAGACAGGGCCTGCTTGCTGCGTCGCATTTCACGAAACATGGTATCCCAACCTTTCTGTGTCTCCCGTTGCCGGGTGGTCTTGGGCCTATGATACCATATCTCCCCTCCCTGTCAAGTTGCCGGAGCAACGGTTTCTTCCGGCCCCAGCAGCAGAGGCTGGAGCTGCCGCCCCTCCAGGGCCGCCGCCACGGCGTCGGGCACCAGGGACAGGTCCGCCACCAGAGAGGTGGGTTTTCCCACAGGATCGTCCTGGCGGAAGGGGACGAAATAGTAGTGCTTCCGGCACAGCAGCTCTCCGATGTTCCGGGCCGCCCCCGCCAGGCCGTCGTTGGTGGAAACCGCCACCACCACCGGACGGCCGTTGCGCAGATGGGCCTTGGCCGCCATGGTCACCGCCGTGTCCGCCGTGCCCGCGGCCAGCTTGGACAGGGTGTTCCCCGTGCAGGGGGCGATGACCAGCACGTCCAGCAGGCCCTTGGGTCCGATGGGCTCGGCCTCCCGGATGGCGTCGATCACCGGAGCCCCGGTGAGGTCCCGCAGCTGCCGCCGCAGGTCTGACGCCCTGCCGAACCGGGTGTCGGTGGACCCGGCGGTCTCCGACAGGATGGCCACGGTGTCCGGCCAGCGGCGGCGGATGTTCTCCAGGGCCCGCAGCCCCGCAGCCATAGTGCAGAAGGAGCCGGTGAGGGCAAAGCCCACCCGTCGATTATCCATGGTCACGTTCCTCCTCTTCCCGCAGGATATGATACACCGCGTCCCGGATGGCCTCGGCGGCGGTGACCGGAGCCGTCCGTCCCGGCAGACCGGGGGCCTGGGTCACCCGCAGTCCCCGGGCCCTGGCCGCCGCCCGGTCGATGCCCCCGGGGGCCGAGGCCAGGTCCAGGAGAAAGATGTCAGGCTGGACCCAGGCCAGCCGCTTCTCGTCCAGCACCGGGGCGGGGATGGTGTTGACGATGAGAGCGAAGGCCCCCAGCTCCAGGCCCAGGTCCTCCAGGGCCGTGGTCTGGCAGCCGTAGGCCGCCGCCCAGGCCAGGTCCCCGTAGTCCCGGGCCGCCACGGTGACCCGGGCTCCCAGGGCCGCCATACGGTGGGCGGTGAGCCGTCCCACCCGGCCGAAGCCCAGGATCAGGACCCGGGCCCCGTGGAGGGTGGAGGGCAGCTCCTCCAGGGCCAGCTGGACGGCCCCTTCGGCGGTGGGCACCGCGTTGGCCACCTGACACTCCTCCCGGCGGTAGTAGTCCCGCAGCCGCAGGCCCCGGGCCGCCGCCGCCTCCTCCACAGCCCGGGACGCCAGCCCGCCGCACAGCAGCTGCCCCGGCTCCAGCAGGTCCAGCAGGGCGGAGAGGGAGACCGGCTCCGGGCTCAGGGGGGTGTGGAGGCGCGCTCCGTCCGGCCCGGTCACCGGCAGGGGCAGGATGACGCAGTGGGCCAGCCGGATGGCTTCGGTGAGGGGCTCCGGGGTCAGACCCTCTCCCCGGACCGCCGCGAGATGGACGGTGTGTCCCTCCTCCCGCAGCAGCCGTGCCAGGGCCCGGTGCCGCAGATCGCCCCCCACCACCCAGAAGTTTCGTTCCTGTTGCATCGTTTCCAATGTCTCACCTTCTTTCCTGCCATTCTATTGTCCCGGGAAGAAAATGGTGCCCCGCCCCGCTCTTGCGCTCCGCCCCATTCTCCGGTATACTGGAGGCAAAAAGGAGGGGATCCCCATGGTCCGACGCACCCTGGCCGCCCTGCTGGCCGCCCTGACCGCCCTGCTCACCGGCTGCGGCCCCGCCGCTCCCGCCCTGTCCCAGTTCCAGCGGCTGACCCTCTCCCTCACCGGCTCCATGGCCAACATCCGGGAATACGAGGTCCAACGCACCGACGACGGGGCGGTCCTCTCCCTGTACGACGGCTGGTGGGACCGGGAGGACCCCAATGACCGGGAAACCTATCTGGCCCGACGGATCTCCGGCGGGGAAGATCTGTACCAAGCCGTCCTGGACCTGCTCAATGAATGCGGCGTGTCCGGCTGGGACGGCTTTTCCGAATCCGACCCCAACGTGCTGGACGGGGAGAGCTTCTCCCTGGCGGTGGAGCTCTCCCCCGAACGCACCATCACCGCCCACGGCTCCAACGCCTGGCCGGACGGGTACCATGAATTTTACCAAGGCCTGAACGCCCTGCTGGACACGCCCTGACCCGGGTTTTTCAAGAGAGAAGGAGGAACCGCAGTCATGACCCGCATGCTTGCCGCCCTGCTGCTGGCCGCAGCTCTGGCCCTTTCCTTGGCCGCCCCCGCCCTGGCGGAGGAGCCCGCCCCCGAGACCGCCGCCCCGGCCTTTTCCGACGTGGCCCCGGACGCCTGGTACCGGGACGCCGTCCTCTGGGGGGTGGAGAAGGGCGTCACCCTGGGCATGCCCGACGGGCGCTTCCTCCCCGGCTCCACCTGCGTCCGGCAGCAGGCCGCGGCCTTCCTCCACCGGTTCGCCGGGGAGCCCAAGCCGGAGAGCCACCGGACCTTTTCCGACCTGCCCCAAAGCCCCGCCTTCCGGGACGCCATCCTCTGGTGCGCCGGGGCGGGGATCACCACAGGAGCCGGGGGAGACCGGTTCCAGCCCAAGAGCCCCTGCACCCGGGCCCACATCGTCACCTTCCTCTACCGCCTGGCAGCGAGCCGGGGAGATGGGGTCGCCGTGGGGGCGGACACCGACCTGTCCCTCTTTGCCGACGTCGCCCAGGTCCCCGCCTTCGCCGCCGAGCCCTTCCGGTGGGCGGTGGAGACCGGGCTGGTCTCCGGCACCGGGTCGGGGAAGCTCAGCCCCAATTCCCCCTGCACCCGGGCCCAGATCCTCACCATGCTCTACCGCTGGAGCTGGCGGGAGACCGGATATGTGACCCGGCCCGTGCCGGTGTACCGGGCCTCCCTGGAGGACCGGGAGACCGCCCGGCTGCGGTATTACTATGACCTGCCCAACGTGCCCTACATGGGCATCCTGGACTTTTACCGGCGGTTTATGCTGGGGGGCATGGACCTGACCTGGGAGAACGGCCTGGGGACCCTGACCCAGCCCGACGGCACCACCGCCGTGGCCGACCCCGCCGCCGACACCCTGGAGGTGTCCAACCTGACCCTGTTCACCTACCCGCCCAGCTACAAGAAGGGGCCGGTCACCTCCGGCGCGGCCATCGCCCCCTTCCTCCAGGTGGACACCGTCAAAGCCGACCGGCCGCCCCAGCCTGCCCGCCTGGACCTGGGGGCCTACGGCATCGACCTCCGGCAGGACCCGGATGACCTCTACCTCCCCCTGGCCACCCTGTCCGACCTGTTCGCCGGGTATGAGAACTATTACGTGGCCTGGAACGGCGCCGCCCTCTACCTCACCGACGACGGTCTGCTCCACTACCCCGACGCCGCCATGGCCCGGGACAAGGGCTACTACGACCCCATCTGGGCCAAGACCGACCGCCCGGCGGATCTGGCCGACTTCACCTATCGGGAGCTGTGCTTCAACCTTGACACCTTCTACGGTCTCCCCGGCTCGGCGCCCCTCAACGACGCCCTGGGCCGGCTGGGGCTGGACCGGGCCCTGGAGGCCGTCCAGGGGGGACCGGAGACCAAGGCCCTGCTGAAGAGCACCGACCTCACCGACCACATCGCCGGCCTGACCAAGCTGCTGGGCTATTATCTGGACGACAAGGGCCACACCGGCTTCACCGCCCTGTGGGACCTGCTCTCCGACAAAGACCGGGACAGCCAGGTCCGGGCCCTCATCGGCAAGCTCATCCACTACGGCTGCCTGGCCCAGAACCCCGACAGCGAGGCCCGGGACAGCTCCGCCGAGGCCATCCTCTCCGCCCGGAAGGCCGCCTTCGGCACGGAGACCTTCCTGATCCGGGGGGACACGGCGGTGTTCTCCTTCGACGCCTTCGACGTGGACTACGACGGCTGGGAGACCTATTACGGCGACCCCGCCGCGCCCCTGCCGGAGGACGCCGTGGGGAACCTGGTCCGGGCCCTGGAGACCGCCCAGGCCGACCCCGCCGTGACCAACTTCGTCCTGGATCTGACGGGCAACGGCGGCGGGGACACCAACGCCCTGTTCGCCATAGAGTCCCTCATCCTGGGAAAGGCGGAGGAGACCATGGAGGACCTGCTGACGGGACAGATCGTTACGGAGACCTACCGGGCAGACCGGAACTTCGACCGGGTCTTCGATGAACGGGACGATCAGGTCCGGTACGACCTGCGGTTTGCCGTCCTCACCAGCACCTGGTCCTTCTCCTGCGGCAACATCCTGCCCTCGGACTGTCGGGACGCCGGCATCCCCATCCTGGGCGAGCAGAGCGGCGGCGGCACCTGCCCCATCCAGGAAAACGTGACCGCGGAGGGCCTGCCCTACCGGCTGTCCACCTTCCTGCGCCTGCGCAACGACGCCGGGGAGACCATCGACCAGGGGGTCCCGGTGGACGCGGACCTGCTGGTCTGGAAGGACGTGACCCTCCCTGACGGCTCCCCCGGGAAGGCCAAGGACTACAGCGGCTTCTACGACGTGGAGGCTCTCAGCCGGATCATCGACGCATATTACAGCGAAACGGAGGCTTCTCAGCCGGCGGCGTGAGAAAACCCGCAGTTTTTCGGAGAATATGCCCCAAATCCTTCCCCTTTGCCGAGGATTGTGCTATAATACGTTTTATCATTGAATACGGAAGGAGCTTTCCTATGAATCTTCTCAATGTTCTTCTCCAATCCATGACCACCGACGATTCTGTTGAGGCCCTGACCAAACGGTCCGGCGCCAGCAGCTCCGCCCTGGGGAACCTGATCCCCCTGGCCCTGCCCCTGCTCCTCCAGGGGCTTACCAACAACGCCTCCAACGCCGGCGGCGCCTCCTCCCTGCTCAGCGCCCTGGGCCAGCACACCAGCACCGCCCCCATGGCCAGTCAGATCCAGAACGCCGACCTGTCCGACGGCAGCGCCATCCTCAGCCACATCTTCGGCGGGAACCTGGGCAATGTCACCGGCCAGCTCTCCCAGCAGACCGGCCTGACCGACCAGCAGGTGTCCAGCGCCCTGAGCTCCATGGCCCCCGGCATCCTCAGCGGCCTGTCCGCCGCCACCCAGCAGGCCCAGCAGCAGCCCCAGAACAGCATCGACCTGTCCGATCTGATGCAGCTCTTCGGCGGCGGCCAGCCGGTCCAGCAGCAGCAGTCCTCGGGGATCGGCTCCCTGTTCGGCTCCCTCCTGGGCGGCGGCCAGCAGCAGCAACAGCAGCAGCCCTCCGTCCTGGGCAGCCTTCTGGGCTCCCTGTTCGGCGCCAAGCCCCAGCAGCAGCAGACCTCCGGCTTTGACGGCAGCGGCCTGCTCTCCGCTCTCCTCAGCGCCATGAAGTGATCCCGACCAAACACACAAAACAGGGGAACGATGCGCCCCTCATCGAAACGCAGCAGACCCCTTGGACCGCAACCGGTCCAAGGGGTCTTGTGTTGGCAAATCAGGCCATGCCTCTCCCAAAGAACAACCCCCCAAGAGACGGCGGTCTCTTGGGGGGCATTTCTTGTGACGGATATGTCGCCGCTCATTTCTGTCAGAAACAGTATATCACAGTCCTCACAGGAATGCAAGCATCAACTGCGGGGAGGGATCAATACTTGTAGAAGCCCTCGCCGGTCTTGCGGCCCAGCAGGCCGGCACGGACCATCTTCTTCATGGTCAGAGCGGGACGATACTTGCTGTCGCCGGTCTCGGTGAAGATGGTCTCCATGATGGCCAGGCAGATGTCCAGACCAACCAGGTCGGCCAGAGCCAGGGGGCCCATGGGGTGGTTGGCGCCGAAGCGCATGCCGGTGTCGATGTCTTCCTTGGAGGCGATGCCGTTCTCCAGGACCATGATGGCCTCGTTGATCATGGGGAACAGGATGCGGTTGACAACAAAGCCGGGGGCCTCGCCGACCTCAACGGGGCTCTTGCCCACCTCGGCGGCGCAGTCATAGACGGCCTTGAAGGTCTCGTCGTTGGTGCGGGCGCCGCGGATGACTTCCACCAGCTTCATGGCGGGAGCGGGGTTGAAGAAGTGCATACCCAGGACCTTCTCGGGCCGCTTGGTGGCGGCGGCGATGGCGGTGATGGAGATGGAGGAGGTGTTGGAAGCCAGGATGGTCTCGGGCTTGCAGATCTCGTCCAGTTCCTTGAAGATGCTCTTCTTGATGTCCAGGACCTCGATGGCGGCCTCTACGACCAGGTCACAGTCCTTGGCGTCGGCCAGCTCCAGGGTGAAGGAGATGCGGCCCAGGACGGCGTTCTTCTCGTCCTCGGTGATCTTGCCCTTGGCGACCTTCTTCTCCATGTTCTTGGTCACGACGCCCTCGCCGCGCTTGTTGAACTCCTCAGCGATGTCGCGGACGATGACGGTCTTGCCGGCCTCGGCGAAAACCTGGGCGATACCCATGCCCATGGTGCCAGCACCCAGGACCATGATCTTGTTGATAGCCATTGTAGTGTTCCTCCTAAGATTTGATGATATATAAATTTATATTTATTGACAGGGGGAAAGCAGGGGCGACCAGGATCGTCCCTGCTCTCGGATGGTTAATCAGCGGTTTTTGAAGCCGTCCAGCTTCCGCTTCTCCACGAAGGCCTTCATGGCGTCCTTCTGGTCCTCGGTGCCGAAGCAGGTGGCGAAGGCCAGAGCCTCGTAGGTGACGGCGGTGGAGATGTCACAGTCGATGCCGCGGCGGATGGCCATCTTGGACGTCCGGATCGCCACCTGGGCGTTCTTGCAGATCTTCTCCGCCAGCTCCATGGCCTTGGGCATGAGCTCATCGGGGGCGTAGACGTGGTTGACCATGCCGATCTCCAGAGCCCGCTGGGCGGTGATGGTGTCGGCGGTGTAAATGAGCTCCATGGCCGGGCCGGTGCCGATGATGCGGGCCATGCGCTGGGTGCCGCCGAAGCCGGGGATGATGCCCAGGCCAACCTCGGGCTGACCGAACTTGGCCTTCTCAGAGGCCACGCGGATGTCGCAGGCCAGGGCCATCTCGCAGCCGCCGCCCAGAGCGAAGCCGTTGACCGCGGCGATGGTGGGCTTGGGGAACATGTCCACCCGCATGAGCAGACCGTTGCCCAGCTCGGAGAAGGCCAGACCCTCCTCCACGTTCATGGTCGCCATTTCGCCGATGTCGGCGCCGGCGATAAAGGAACGGCCCTCACCGGTGATGATGACCACAAAGATGTCGTCGTCCTGCTCCACCACGTCCAGAGCCTTGCTCAGGTCGGCGAAGACGGCCTTGCTCAGAGCGTTCAGGGCCTCGGGGCGGTTCATCTTGACGATGCCGACGTGACCTTCCTTGATAACTTCAACTAATGCCATCGTGATTTACCTCCTCAATATCATGGGGTATGATCCTGTCGTAACGGAATGGCGCAGCCGTAGAAACGCTGTGCCGCAATAACGAAATTAGTATACTTCATTTTTCCCTGGGGGACAAGGCAAAGTTAGTCGCTGTTTTTGCTGAAAAACAAGCAAGTACCCCGCCATTTCTGTCCACATTTCACCCAAAAAGACGGCTGAGTTCCTGCACAAGCGGAAGGTAGAGCAGCGGAAGGAAAACCGCCGGGAGCATATTGCCCACCTTGATGGGTTTTTCCGTGACCTTCAGCATATTCAGGCCGATGCCCACGATGATGCAGCCTCCCACGGCGCTCATCTCCGTGATGAGGGGTTCGGTGAGATACCCCGCCACCAGACCGGCCAGCAGGGTGAGGCCCCCCTCGTAAATCAGGATGGGCACGGCGGAGAAGGCCACTCCCACCCCTACGGCGGCGGCCAGGGTGATGGAGAAGACCCCGTCGATGACCGCCTTGGAGGTCAGAATGGTGTAGTCGTGGTGGATGCCCGCGTCGATGCTGCCCAGAATGGCCATGGCCCCCACGCAGTAGAGCACCGACGCGGTGACGAAGCCCTCGGTGAAGGTGCTGTTTCCCCCCTTCTTCAGCAGCTTGCCCCGGATGAGATCGCCGCACCGCTCCAGCCGCCGCTCGATGTCGATGGCCTCCCCCAGAATGGTGCCGATCACCAGGCTGACGATCATGCACAGGGTGTCGGCGGTGCCGATGGCGGAGGCCACGCCGATGGCCACCACCCCCAGCCCCAGGCACTGGACCACCACGTCCAGAAACCGGGTGGGGAGCTTGCCCCGGAAGACGATGCCCAGGACGCTGCCCAGAAGGATGAGGATACAGTTGATGAATACGCCGGGCATGGCAGGCCCTCCTTTTGCGCGAAGCTGCGTGAAAAGATACCCCGTATCCTATACCCTTCCCGGGCGATTGTCAAACCCTGTCGGTCTTTTTTCTCCCGCCGCCGCATAGGCTGACGGGAAAGGGGTGGATGCTTTGGGCAGCGTGACCGTACTGACCCTGACAGGTCTGGCCTCCCAGCTGACGGGATTTTTCTACCGGGCCCTCCTCACCCGGATGGCCGGGACGGAGGTCCTGGGGCTCTATCAGCTCATCCTGCCGGTATACGGGGTCCTCACCGCCCTCACCGCCGGCGGGCTCACCACAGGGGTTTCCAACCTCTCCGCCCGGTACCAGGCCCTGGGGGACCGGCGGGGGGTGGGGCAGGTCCGGGGGCAGGCCGTCCTGCTGTTCCTGGCCCTGGCCGCCCTGCCCTGTCTCTGTCTGGAGGTCTTCTCCGACCCCATCTCCGTCCTCCTGCTGGGGGACGCCCGGACCCGGCTGGGGCTCATGCTCCTGGCCCCCTGCCTGGTGCTCACCGGGGTGGAAAACCTCCACAAGCATTACTTCTACGGCGTGGGGAAGGTGACCCCCGCCGCCGTCACCGAGCTGCTGGAGCAGCTGCTGCGGTCGGGGCTGTGTCTGGGCTGTCTGGTCCTCCTCCGGCCGGAGACCGCCGAGGGGTCTGTGGGGGCGGTGGTCCTTGGCATGGCCCTGTGCGAGACGGCGGCGGCGGTCACCCAGATCGCCCTGTTCCGATGGGACATGGGCCCCGGCGCCAGGCGCCCAGGTCCCGGCCAGTCCCCCCGGCGGCTGCGGCGGCAGCTGGGGCAGATCGCCGGGCCCCTGGGCCTGGCGGCGGTGCTGGGCAGTCTGCTGTCCTCGGCCAACGCCCTGCTGATCCCCCGGCTGCTGGTCCGGGGCGGCATGGACCAGAGCGGGGCGGTGGCGGCCTATGGGGTGGTCTTCGGCATGGCCCTGCCCATGGTGCTGGTGCCCACGGCCTTCCTCTCCGCCCTGGGCCTGGTGCTGACCCCCGCCCTGGCCCGTCACGCCGCCCTGGGGGACCGGGCCGCCATCCGGAGATGCACCGACCGGGCGGCTGCGGCGGCCAACCTGGTGCTGATGCCCGCCCTGGCCCTGCTGGGGACCCTGGGTCCGGCTCTGGGGCAGGCCCTGTGCGGCGACCACACCGTGGGGGACCACCTGCCCCTGCTGGCCCTGGGAGTGCTGTTTTCCTGCTGGCACGGGCTCTTCTCCGGGGTCCTCAACGGCCTGGGGCGGCAAAAGCGGGCAGCGGCCATCGCCCTGGGGTGCGACGGGGTACAGCTGGCTCTGACCCTGGCCACCGTGGCCCGGTGGGGCCTGGGCGGATACGCCGCCAGCTTCGTCCTCTCCTCCCTGCTGGGGGCGGCCTGGTCCTGGCGGGCGGCCAGAGAGGTCACCGGGACGGTCCCGGACCTGTTCCGGTGGCTGCTGGCCCCGGCGCTGGCCGCCGCCCTGGCCGCCGCCTGCGGCAGTCTCATGGAGACCGCCCTGCTCCGGGGCGGACTGGACCCGCTGCCGGCGGCGGTGGGGGGCCTGGTCTTTGGGGCCCTGCTGGTCCCGGCAGCTCTGGGGGCCATGGGCGTGGGCCTCCCCAGGCTGGAGATGGAATGAAACAACGGTCTCTCTGTCCATGGGCGGGACGGAGAGACCGTTTGTTATGATTTCTACGCTTTCATGGAAGACAGCGCGTTCCTATGGACAAACTGTCGAACAATATGCTATAGTGTGTAGGCGGACACCGTTGTGCAAAGACGGTCGGCTCACCTTCCCAAGCGATGACGCAGAAGGGAGGTGAAGCGATTATGGGACAAGACCTCTGGATGATGATCCTGCGAGTTCTCGTATGCACGCTGCTCTGCGGCGTCATACTTACCGTAAAAGCGTGTTGACCGTCCGGCTGGTACCCGAACGGTCAACGTATCTGATATGTTGACATAACTCTGGGAGCCGACCGCCGAGCACGGCGGTGTCCCTGTATTTCGATGATACCATCACCCATCCCCTTTGTCAAGGGAAAGGAGGCCCCCATGACCCACGAAGACTACATGCGCCAGGCTCTGGACCTGGCCCGCCAGGCCGCCGCCGCCGGGGAAGTGCCGGTGGGCTGCGTCATCGTCCGGGACGGCCAGGTCATCGGCCGGGGCCGCAACCGCCGGGAGGAGGACAACGACCCCGCCGGTCACGCGGAGCTGGCCGCCATCCGGGACGCCTGCCGGACCATCGGAGACTGGCGGCTGACCGGCACGCGGCTCTACGTCACCCTGGAGCCCTGCCCCATGTGCGCCGGAGGGATCATCAGCGCCCGGATCCCCGAGGTCTACTACGGGGCCAAGGACGCCGGCTTCGGGGCCTGCGGGTCCGTTCTGAACCTCTTTGAGGAGAACTTCCGCCATCACCCCAAGATCGTCGGCCACATCCTGGAAGCCGAGTGCGCCGCCCTGCTGGGGGACTTTTTCTCCGGGGTGCGGGAATCTTTTTGAAAACTTAAAGCTTTTGTAACATTTCTGGGCTTATTTTGTAACATGTCTTTGCTATGATAAGTCTGCAAGAGTCAAGAAAGCTTCTTTTTCATTTTTAACCTTCGGAAAAACGGGGTTGGCGTTGTGGTTTCGCCGACCCCCTTTTTCTGTCCTTTTTTCGGAGCTTCCTGGAAAACACATCCCACGGCCTTTGCCGTCCCTTCCCCGTTCCCTGCCGTGGCACGGGTTTTTTCTTTTTCGTCACACTTCCCCGCCCTGAAACGTGTATCCGGTGAAAGGAGGCGATGCCCCGGTGAACAGCTTGTCCGTGCGGCCGACGGACGAGGACCTGGAAAACCTTGTTCTGACCTATGCTGACCAACTTTACAAGCTCTGCTTTTCCATTCTGGGCAACCGCGCCGACGCCGAGGATGCCGTGTCGGACGTCATCGTCAAGTACATGACACGGTCCCCGGTCTTTCGGGGCGAGGAGCACCGAAAGGCCTGGCTTCTCCGCACCGCCGTCAACCAATCCCGGGACGCCTTGCGGGCCAGGAAGCGCCGGGCCCACCTGGACCTGGATGACCTGCGGGACGCCGCCGTGCCCCAGGAGGACGCCGGTGTGCTGGAGGCCCTGTTCCAGCTGCCGGAACAATACCGGACGGTACTCCATCTCTACTATGTGGAGGGGTACCAGTCCGCTGAGATCGGGACGATCCTGTCCCTGACCCCGGCGGCGGTCCGGAAACGACTACAGATCGGGCGGGAAAAGCTGCGGCTGATGTATGAACAGGAGGATAAACCATGAGAGAGCAGGACCTCAAGCGCGCCCTGGGTCGGGTCAGCCTGTCCGAGGAAGGGCGCCAGCGAATTATGGAAGCCAGCAGACAGCGTCTGCGCAGAAAGGAGAACCCGATGATGAAAAAGAAGAAACTGGCCTTTGTTGCCATCGCGGCGGTCTGTATCCTGACGGTGGGAGCCGTAGCCGCCGGAAGCGCCGGAGTGTGGTACAGCAGTTCCTCCGCCCGGCCAGAGTACACCAGCCTGCCCACCCAGGCGCAGATGGATGCCGACGTGGGCTACCACGGCACGGCGGTGGAGACCTTCTCCAACGGCTACGCCTTCCAGGACGCCAACGTGGTCCGCAACACCCTGGAGACGGACGGACAGCAGGAGAAGTTCAAGAGTTTGTCCCTCCGATACGAAAAGGACGGGGCCCAGGTGGATCTGAGCCTGGAGAAATTCAGCGGTGCGGAGGACCACGAAGGTCAGCCCGCCGGGTCCCAAGGCGGCGTGGACCTATACGCCCAGGCCTTTGTGAACCGAGTGGTGCCGGAGGACTATGTGAAAACCCAGGAGGAGGTCGCCCTGGAACAGGCCGGTGAACTCTGCTTCGCCTGCGACGGCAGCGACACCGTGGCGGATTACCAGGTCCGCTCCGTCAGCTGGACGGAGAACGGTGTGGCCTATTCCCTGACGCAGATCGACGGTCCTCTGACCCTGGAGGAGCTCATGGAGATGGCCGGAGAGGTCATCGACGCGGAATGAGGCCCATAACCGACGCAGATACGTGAAAAGAGAGCGGTCCGCCGCTCTCTTTTTCTGTCCGGTTTTCTCTCCCGGGACGGGGATCGGTCTGATCCCGCAGCGTCCGGGGATTCCTCCGCCCCGGTCCTTCTTCCGTCCCACCCCCGCAAAACGCCCCTTTACGAAATCCGTTTTTTCCTGTAGAATAGAGACCACGAAACTCGAAAGGCGGTGATCCCCATGGCCAAGGACCTCTTTTATCCCGGCAGTCTCCTGGGCATCCACAAAAAGGCCGCGGAGAAGCTCCTCTCCGCCGGCAGCGGGGACGCCGCCCTGCTCTACCTGGCCTTCCTCACCGGGAAGGACGGCGGCATCCTGGACTGGGACCGGGACCGGCTGGACAAGGCCCACGCCCTCCTGCTGGAGCAGGGCCTGGCCGACCCCCAGAGGCCCCCGGTGGAGCCTCCCCCCCAAAAGCTGGAGGACGCCGCCCTGCCGGTCTACACCACCCAGGACGTGAAGACCACCCTGGAGGGAAACGACGCCTTCGCCCAGCTGGTGAAGGCGGTGGAGAAGCGGCTGGGCCGGAGCCTCATCACCCAGGACGTGAAGGACCTGATGTATCTGACCAATTACCTGGGCCTGCCCCCGGAGGTGGTGCTGCTGCTGGTGACCCACTGCACCGCCACCCGGAAAAAAGGGGGGCGGGTCACCTTCAACCAGATCAAGCGGGAGGGCCTGCGGTGGTATCAGGCCGGGGCGGTGACCCTGGAGGAGGCCGACGCCTACCTGGCCCGCCAGAGCAAGCGCCGGGACCGCCACCGCGCCCTGCTGGCCCTGCTGGACCGGCCGGGCCGGGACCCTATGAAGCAGGAGGCCGACTACCTGGACGGCTGGATGGAACAGGGCTTCGGGGACGAGGTCATCCGGGAGGCCTACGAGCGCACCGTCTTCCAGGTGGGCGAGCTGCGGTGGGGGTACATGAACGGCATCCTCCGCAGCTGGCATGAGCGGGGCCTTCACACCATCCAGGAGGTCCGGGCCGCCGAGCAGCGCAGACGGGCCGCCCCCGCCAGATCCAGATCCCAGACCAACGCCCCCGGGCCGGAAGACCCCGGGGACACCGACCGGCTCCTGGCGCAGCTCCAGGGCTCCAAGGAGGGCTGACCCATGGCATATTCCGACAGCGTCCTGCGCCGGGCCAAGACCCGGCTTCAGCGGCAGCGGCAGGCCCACCAGGCCAGGCAGCGGGCCCAGCAGGAGAAGATCTTTCAGCAGCTGCCCCAGGTCCTGGACATCCACCGCCAGCTCCGCCGCACCGCGCCCAAGCTGGCGGAGGTGATCCTGCGCCCGGGGCCGGACAGCGCCGCCGCCCTGGAGGAGCTGCGCCGGGAGAACCTGGCGCTCCAGGACCGGGAGGCCGCCCTGCTGGACCAGGCGGGGTACCCGGTGGACGCCCTGGACCAGACCCCCTTCTGCCCCCTGTGCAAGGACCGGGGCTGGGTGGGGTCGGAGATGTGCGCCTGCCTGCGGACCCTGTGCCAGGAGGAGCAGATCAAGGAGCTCTCCTCCCTGCTGGACCTGAAGGGCCAGTCCTTCGAGACCTTCCGCCTGGACTACTACGACCGGGAGATCCCTCAGGGCCGCCGCCGCTCCCCCATGGAGAACATGCAGATGGTCCTGACCATCTGCCGCCGGTACGCCGAGCTCTTCGGCGACGGGCCCCGGCAGAACCTGCTCTTTTTCGGTCCCCCGGGCCTGGGCAAGACCTTCCTGTCGGCCTGCATCGCCCGGGTGGTGTCGGATCGGGGCTTCTCCGTGGTCTACGACTCCGCCCCCAACGTCTTCGCCCGGTTTGAGGCCAAGAAATTCGCCGCCCCCGGGGAGGACCCCGGACAGGCCGCCGCCGACACCCGGCGGTATCTCACCTGCGACCTGCTGATCCTGGACGACCTGGGCACGGAGTTCGTCTCCCCCTTCGTCCAGTCTGTGCTGTATGAGCTCATCAACACCCGCCTCATCGAGGGCACCCAGACCATCATCTCCACCAACCTGGACCGGCCCCAGATGGAGCAGCGGTATTCTCCCCAGATCTTCTCCCGGCTGGAGGGGGAATACTCCATCCTCCCCTTCTACGGCCGGGACATCCGCCTCATCAAGAAAAACGAACCCATCGTCAGAAAGGATCCTGCCCTATGATCACCTATCCCAACCCAGGAAAAGCCAACACCGACGCCACCCTCCGCCTGGCCCTGGACTGCGCCCGGGAGCGGAACCTGCCTCTGGTCCTGGCCTCCAGCACCGGGGAGACCGCCCTGGCCCTGCTGGAGCTGCTGAAGCAGACCCCCCACCCCGGAAGCGTGGTGGTGGTGAGCCACGTCTACGGCATGGAGGTCCCCGGCGAGAACGACATGCCTCCAGAGACCCGACAGGCCATCGAAGCCGCGGGGGTCCCGGTGGTCACCGCCGCCCACGCCCTCTCCGGCGGGGAGCGGGGGCTGAGCAAGCGGTTCGGCGGGGTCTTCCCCGTGGAGCTCATCGCCCACACCCTGCGGATGTTCGGCCAGGGAACCAAGGTCTGCGTGGAGATCGCCGCCATGGCTCTGGACGCCGGGCGCGTCCCCAGCGGAACTCCCGTGGTGGCCGTGGGCGGCACCGCCCAGGGCGTGGACACCGCCTGCGTGCTCACCCCGGGCTATACCGCCGACATCCTGTCCACCAAAGTCCATGAGGTGCTGTGCAAGCCCTATCTGTGAGAGCCCGCGAAAATGCCCCCCGGAAGGAGTTCATCGCTCCTTCCGGGGGGCATTTCTCATGTTCGGCGTCTAGTCTGCCCGGACCACCCGGCCGCCGCCCAGGACCTCGTCACCGTCATAGAGCACCATGGCCTGGCCGGGGGTGATGGCCCGCTGGGGGGTATCGAACGCCGCCCGCACTGAGCCGTCCGCCTGGGGCCACACCGTGGCGGGCTGCTCCGGCTGGCGATAGCGCAGCTTGACCCGGCACCGCACCGGTCCCGCAGGCGGAGTCCCGGCGATCCAGTGGAAGGGGCCGGTCTGGGCGGCGCTGCCCCAGAGGTCGGTCTCCCCGCCCAGGATCACCGCGTTGGCCGCCGGGTCGATGGCGCACACCCACCGGCGCTCCGGCAGGGACAGGCCCAGGCCCCGGCGCTGGCCGATGGTGTACCGGACGATGCCCCGGTGCTCTCCCAGCACCCGCCCCGCCCGGTCCAGAAAGGGCCCCGGAGGGCTCTCCCGTCCGGTAATGCGCCGGATGGCGGCGGCGTAGTCCCCGTCGGGGGCGAAGCAGATGTCCTGGCTGTCGGGCTTCCGGGCGTTGCGCAGGCCCAGCTCCTCCGCCAGGGCCCTGACCTGGACCTTGGTCCGCTCCCCCAGAGGGAATCGGGTGCGGGCCAGCTGGTCCTGGGTCATGGCGTAGAGCACATAGCTCTGGTCCTTGCTCTGGTCCAGGGCTTTTTTCAGCTTCCACCGGCCCTCCTCGTACACGATCCGGGCGTAGTGGCCGGTGACCAGGACCTCCCGGTCCAGCTCCCGGGCCCGGCGGAGGAGTTTGCCGAATTTCAGATATTGGTTGCAGTCGATGCAGGGGTTGGGGGTCCGGCCGCTCTCATAGGTCCGGGCGAACCGCTCCATGACCTCCCGCCGGAAGTCCGCCTGGAAGTTGAACACGTAAAAGGGCATCCCCAGGCGATAGGCCGCGCTGCGGGCGTCCGCCACGTCCTCCTGGGCGCAGCAGGTCCGGGCGGAACACAGCCCGGCGGCAGGGTTGTCGTAGAGCTTCATGGTGCAGCCGACGCAGTCGTGGCCCTCCCCCATCATCAGCGCCGCCGCCACGCTGCTGTCCACGCCCCCGCTCATGGCGATGAGGACCCGGCTCACGGCACCGCAGGGCTCTCCCGCATGGCCAGGATGGTCTTTTCCATCAGCTCCTCCAGGGTCCAGCCCAGCATCTCCGCCCCCCGCTGGATCACCGCCCGGTCGCACCCGGCGGCGAACTTCTTGTCCTTGAACTTCTTCTTTACGGACTTGACCTCCAGGTCGTCCACGCTCTTGGAGGGGCGCATCACCGCCGCCGCCCCGATGAGGCCGGTGAGCTCGTCGGCGGCGAAGAGGACCTTCTCCATCTCCCGCTCCGGGGGGATGTCCACACAGATGCCGTAGCCGTGGCTGGCGGTGGCCCGGACGATGGACTCGTCCACCCCCTTCTCCCGCAGCAGCTGCTGGGACTTCACACAGTGCTCCTCCGGCCACTGCTCAAAGTCGATGTCGTGGAGGATGCCCACGGCCTTCCAGTAGTCGGCCTGGTCGCCGTAGCCCAGCTGGCGAGCGTACCAGGCCAGCACGTCCCCCACGATCCTGCCGTGGTTGAGGTGGAACTCCCCCTGGTTGTACTCCGACAGCAGGGCAAAGGCTTCTTCCGGGGTTGGGATCATGGACGATCCCTCCTTTCTCTGGTTTGCAGTACAAGAGTATACCATGCTTCCCCATACAGAACAAGCCGCCGCCCGGAGGCGACGACCTGCTCCATGGAGAAATTGAACGAAAGACAGAGACAACATATTGCCTCACAGAGTCGAAATGTCCGGGGGACAATTCGATTTGATTCATGTGCAGAGCACACAATAATCTTTTTCCGATTTCCGCAGAAATCGGAATTGCATTCCATCATTTTTTCGCCGGCTCTGCCGGGGAAAAAATACATCTCGCGGAAGGAGCGTGCGGACCGCAGGTCCGTGCGGCGAGTGGAGCGCGATCCCTCACTTTTGGAATGGGCCGCTCGCCCGGCCAGCAGCGCGACTCTCCCGCGGAATCAAGGTTCGATGGCCGCAGGACCTGTCAGGCCCATTTCAAAAGTCCTTAGTCCGCGAATAATGGCGTGGACAGATACCGGTCCCCGGTGTCGGGCAGCAGGACCACGATGGTCTTGCCCTCGTTCTCCGGCCGCTGGGCCAGCTGGATGCCCGCCCACAGGGCCGCGCCGGCGGAGATACCCACCAGGACCCCCTCCTTCCGGCCGAAGTCCTTGCCGGCGGCGAAGGCGTCCTCGTTGGTCACGGGGATGATCTCGTCGTAGACCCCGGTGTCCAGCACCTCGGGGACGAAGCCCGCGCCGATGCCCTGGATCTTGTGGGACCCGGCGGTGCCCTTGCTCAGAACGGGAGAGGAGGCGGGCTCCACCGCCACGATCTTCACGCCGGGGTTCTTGCTCTTGAGGTACTGGCCCACCCCGGTGATGGTGCCGCCGGTGCCCACGCCGGCCACGAAGATGTCCACCTTGCCGTCGGTGTCCTCGTAGATCTCCGGGCCGGTTGTCTCTAGGTGGGCCTTGGGGTTGGCGGGGTTGACGAACTGGCCGGGGATGAAGCTGTCGGGGATCTCCGCGGCCAGCTCCTCGGCCTTGGCGATGGCTCCGGTCATGCCCTTGGCCCCCTCGCTGAGGACCAGCTCCGCGCCGTAGGCCTTCATCAGCTGGCGGCGCTCCACGCTCATGGTCTCGGGCATGACGATGATGGTGCGGTAGCCCCGGGCGGCGGCCACGGAGGCCAGGCCGATGCCGGTGTTGCCGGAGGTGGGCTCGATGATCACCGAGCCGGGCTTCAGGGCGCCGGAGGCCTCGGCGTCGTTGATCATGGCCAGGGCCACCCGGTCCTTCACGGAGCCGGCGGGGTTGAGATATTCCAGCTTGGCCAGCAGGGTGGCCTTCAGGCCCAGGGCCTTCTCGGTGTTGGTGAGCTCCAGCAGGGGAGTCTTGCCGATGAGCTGATCGGCGGAGGTATAGATACGGGACATAACAGGTCGCTCCTTTTCTTGGGGGTTTTGAGTATTCTTTTATGGAAGGAATTCATGAGGAATTCTTTAGGATGGCTGTATCATACACCATAAAACCTATAATGTCAATAGGTAAATAGGAAAAATCTTTTCTTTTTTTCGGGAGGTTATTTTGGGGGAACCGGACCGGTCCGTTTTGCAGGAATCGGTTTTTCCTCTTGCGTTTTGCTGCAAAGTATGTTATATCTAACGTAACGACCTGACATTAAGACCCATGTCTGCGTGAAAGGTGCGGTCATAGCGTGAAAACCGGCGGGACCTGTCCCGTCCGGCTTGTCATACTTGTCGTACCTGGATCAGGTGCGGCATTTTTTGTTATAAAGGAGGCAAGCCATGGACACCAGAGTTGCCGTCATGAGCATCATCGTGGAGGAGGCCGACACCGTGGAGACCCTCAACGCCATCCTTCACGACTACGGCCCCTACATCATCGGCCGCATGGGCATCCCCTACCGGCAGCGGGGCATCAGCATCATCAGCATCGCCATCGACGCCCCCCAGGACACCATCTCCGCCCTGTCGGGGAAGATCGGCAAGCTCCCCGGGGTGGGGGTCAAGACCGCCTTCTCCAACGTGGTGGCCAGCCATGGATGACCGGCTCCGCTCCCTCATCCACCGGCTGTCGGCGGACCACCGGCTGACCCTGGCGGAGTATGAGGCGCTCATCGAGGATCGCACCCCCGAGGCCGCGTCCGCGCTGGCGGAGCTGGCCGCGGCGGAGCGGCGGAGGTGGTACGGCGAGGCGGTGTTCACCCGGGGCCTCATCGAGATCAGCAACCACTGCAAAAACGACTGCTACTACTGCGGCATCCGCCGGAGCAACCGGGCCGCCGACCGCTACCGGCTGACCCCCGAGGACATCCTGGCCTGCTGTGAGGAGGGCTACGGCCTGGGCTTCCGCACCTTCGTCCTCCAGGGGGGCGAGGACGGGTACTACACCGACGACCTGCTCTGTCCCCTCATCCGGACCATCAAGGCCCGGTGGCCGGACTGCGCCGTGACCCTCTCCCTGGGGGAGCGGAGCCGGGCAAGCTATCAGCGGCTCTTTGATTCCGGGGCGGACCGGTACCTCCTCCGCCACGAGACCGCCGACCCGGGCCACTACGCCGCCCTCCACCCCTCCGAGCTGTCCTGGCAGCACCGGATGGACTGCCTGACCGCCCTGCGGGAGATCGGGTATCAGGTGGGCTGCGGGTTCATGGTGGGCTCCCCGGGGCAGACCGCCGCCCACCTGGCCAAGGACCTGAAGTTCGTGGAGGCCTTCCAGCCGGAGATGTGCGGCATCGGCCCCTTCCTGCCCCAGAAGGACACCCCCTTCGGAACCGAGCCTCCCGGCAGCGGAGAGCTGACCTGCTACCTGCTCTCCGTCCTGCGGCTCATCGCCCCGAAGGTCCTCCTGCCCGCCACCACCGCCCTGGGCACCCTGGACCCCCTGGGCCGGGAGAAGGGCCTCATGGCCGGGGCCAACGTGGTCATGCCCAACCTGTCCCCGGTGGCGGTGCGGAAGAAATACGCCCTGTACGACAATAAGATCTGTACCGGCGAGGAGTCCGCCCAGTGCCGGGGCTGCCTGGAGGCCCGGGTGCGTTCGGCGGGATTTACCTTGGTCACTGACCGAGGGGACGCCAAAGGCTTCCCCTCATCCGCAAAAATATAAGGTGGCTTCGCATTGATTGAATCAAACAGTTCTTCGGACTGTTTGACCCCTCCGGGGCACCTGCCCCCCAGGGGGAAGGCTATTGTGCCGGGCTGTCAGCCCTTGGAACAAACATAACATACAGAATCCCCATGGAAAGGAACGAACTACTATGGCTCACTATGACCCCAAATCCCTCAAAGCCGAGGACTTCATCAACGATGAAGAAATTATGGACACCCTGGCCTGGGCCGAGGCCAACAAGAACAACGTGGCTCTCATCGACGAGATCTTGGAAAAGGCCCGGCCCAAGAAGAAGGGCAACGGCGTCACCTGCGCGGGGCTCACCCACCGGGAGGCCTCCGTGCTGCTGGCCTGCGAGATCCCGGAGAAGGTGGAGAAGATGTATGAGATCGCCGAGGAGATCAAGCTGGCCTTCTACGGCAACCGCATCGTCATCTTCGCCCCCCTGTACCTGTCCAACTACTGCGTCAACGGATGTCTCTACTGTCCCTATCATCTGAAGAACAAGACCATCCCCCGGAAGAAGCTCACCCAGGAGGAGATCAAGGCCGAGGTCATCGCCCTCCAGGACATGGGCCACAAGCGGCTGGCCATCGAGGCCGGGGAGGACCCGGTGAACAACCCCATCGAGTACATCCTGGAGAGCATCAAGACCATCTACTCCATCCAGCACAAGAACGGGGCCATCCGCCGGGTGAACGTGAACATCGCCGCCACCACCGTGGAGAACTACAGAAAGCTCCACGACGCCGGCATCGGCACCTATATCCTCTTCCAGGAAACGTATAATAAGAAGGGCTACGAGGAGCTCCACCCCACCGGGCCCAAGCGGGACTACGCCTACCACACCGAGGCCATGGACCGGGCCATGGAGGGGGGCATCGACGACGTGGGCCTGGGGGTCCTCTTCGGCCTGGAGGGCTACAAGTACGAGTTCGCCGGCCTCATCATGCACGCCGAGCACCTGGAGGCCGTCCACGGGGTGGGCCCCCACACCATCAGTGTGCCGCGAGTGAAGCACGCCGATGACATCGACCCCGCCGCCTTCGACAACTCCATCGACGACGACACCTTCGCCAAGATCACGGCCTGTATCCGGCTGGCGGTGCCCTACACCGGCATGATCATCTCCACCCGGGAGTCGGAGGCCGTCCGGTCCCGGCTGCTGCGGCTGGGCATCAGCCAGGTCAGCGGCGGCTCCCGGACCTCCGTGGGGGGCTACACCGAGGAGGAGCGTCCCCACGACACCGAGCAGTTCGACGTGTCTGACCAGCGGTCCCTGGACGAGGTGGTGAAGTGGCTCATGGACATGGGGCACATCCCCTCCTTCTGCACCGCCTGCTACCGGGAGGGACGCACCGGGGACCGGTTCATGAGCCTGTGCAAGAGCGGGCAGATCCTCAACTGCTGCCACCCCAACGCCCTCATGACCCTCACCGAGTACCTGGTGGACTACGCCTCGGAGGAGACCAAGGAGGTGGGGTACAAGACCCTGGAGCAGGAGCTGGAGCGCATCCCCAAGGCCAAGGTCAAGGAGATCGCCCGGCAGAACATCGCGGATATCAAGGCGTCCAACCGGCGGGATTTCCGGTTCTGATGGACTTTCCCATTTGAAAACAAACGCCCGACCTGACGAAACGCTGTCAGGTCGGGCATTTTGTGTTGAAAAACGGTCAGACCGCCTCAGGTTTGTTTTCCTTCTGCCCCATGGTCTTGAAGCTGTGGACCACCAGCCCCAGGGACAGGGCCGTAGCCGCTCCGTCGGCGATGGGGCTGGCGATGAGCACCCCGTCCAGGCCCAGCACCAAGGGGAGGATCAGCAGCAGGGGGATGAGCAGGAAGCCCTGCCGGGAGAAGGTGAGGATCAGGCCGTGCCTCACATTCCCGGTGCCGGTGAAGTAGTTCACCGACATGGGCTGCACGCCGTGGGCCCAGACCATCAGATAGTAGATGCGCAGGTACCGCTCGGCGAACCGGAAGTACAGCTCCTCCCCCGCCCCGAAGAGGGCGAAGATGGGCCGGGGAAAGGCCTGGAGCAGGAAGAGGAACACCAGGCCGATGCACAGGGAGGCCAGCACGCCCTTTTTATAGGTCTCCTTCACCCGTCCGTACTGCTTCGCCCCCAGGTTGAAGCCCCAGATGGGCTGGCACCCCAGGGCGATGCCCACGTTGAAGGCCACCAGGATGGTGTTGAGCTTGGAGGCCACCCCCGCCACCGCCAGGGGGATGTCGCTGCCGTAGACGGTCTGGGCCCCGTAGCGGGTCAGGAGGTTGTTGAGGATGAGGAGCATGACCATCATCAGGGCGTGGTTGACAAAGTTGGCCAGGCCCAGCTTCAGGATGCCGGGCACGTATTCCCCGTCCGGCCGGACGTCCCGCAGCCGCAGCCGGAAGGCCTTGAACCGGGTCAGGTAAAGCACGCACAGCACCGCCGAGATCACCTGTCCGATGACCGTGGCCGCCGCCGCCCCCCGGATGCCCAGGCCCAGGCCGGCCATGAACCACCAGTCCAGCAGGATATTCAGCCCCGCCCCGGAGACCGTCACCGCCATGGCGTACAGCGGAGAACCGTCGGCCCGGATGAGGTAGCTCATGGCCAGGGTGAAGAGCTGGAAGGGCAGGCCGATGGCGGTGAGGGAGAAGTAGTCCAGGGCGTAGGGGTACACGGTGTCCGTGGCGCCCCCCAGCAGCAGGATGGGCCGCCGGAGGACCACCGCCACCAGCAGCAGCGCCAGCCCCGCCAGCACCGACAGGGCCAGGCCGGTGGTGACGTATTTTCGGGCCTTCTCCTCCTGCCGGGCCCCCTGGCTGATGCTGAAGTTGGCCGCCATGCCCACCCCCACCAGCTGGGACAGGCCGGAGGTCAGGAAGAAGACCGGGAAGGACACGGTGGTGGCGGCGTTGCCCAGCATCCCCACCAGGTTGCCGATGAAGACCTGGTCGGTGATGTTGTAGGCCGCCGTCACCAGCATCCCCACCACCGAGGGGATGGCGAATTTCAGCATGAGGGGCAGGATGGGCGCGGTGCCCAGGGGGTTGGTTTGGGGGTCGCCGGAGGCTGCCGCGGGACGCATGAGACCACCGCCCTTTCGCAAGGTTTATTGCCGCTGCAACAGTACCTTCATTTTAGTCTATGCCGGAGCGTATGTCAACGAGAGAAGGGCTCCGGCACTATTTTGCCTTAATTCCCTATTGACTTTGTGAGATTTATGTGCTATCCTTCGGATAACCCTAATAAAATAGTAGGAATTAAGCGATGAACCGAAAGGAGCCATCCGATATGATATACGCCGACAACGCGGCCACCACCAGGATGAGCCGCACCGCCATCGACGCCATGCTGCCCTATCTGGAGGAGGAGTACGGCAACCCCTCCTCCCTCCACACCATCGGGCAGCGGGCCAACGAGGCCCTCACCGCCGCCCGGGAGACCGTGGCGGACTGTCTGGGGGCCCTGCCCGGGGAGATCTATTTCACCTCCGGGGGCAGCGAGGCCGACAACCAGGCCATCCGCTCCGCCGCCCGCATCGGCAAGGCCAGGGGCAAGACCCACATCATCTCCACCGCCTTTGAGCACCACGCCGTGCTGCACACCCTGAAACAGCTCTCCGCCGAGGGCTTTGACGTCACCCTGCTGGACGTGGGGCCGGAGGGGATGGTCACCCCGGAGCAGGTGGACGCCGCCATCCGGGAGGACACCTGCCTGGTCACCATCATGTACGCCAACAACGAGATCGGCTCCATCCAGCCCATCCCGGAGATCGCCGCGGTGTGCAAGGCCCGGAAGGTCATCTTCCACACCGACGCGGTCCAGGCGGCGGCCCACATCCCCATCAACGTGAAGGAGCAGAACATCGACATGCTCTCCCTGTCCGGCCACAAGTTCCACGGGCCCAAGGGGGTGGGGGTGCTGTACTGCCGCCGGGGGCTCCAGCTCTACTCCCTCATCGAGGGGGGCGCCCAGGAGAAGAACAAGCGGGCGGGTACGGAGAACATCGCCGGCATCGTCTCCCTGGCGGCGGCCATGAAGGAGGCCTGCGACCACATGGAGGAGAACATCGCCAAGGTGACGGCCCTCCGGGACCGGCTCATCGCCGGGCTGTCTCAGATCCCCCACTCCGTCCTCAACGGCCACCCCACAAAGAGACTGCCGGGGAACGTGAACTTCTGCTTCGAGGGCATCGAGGGGGAGTCCATGCTCCTGCTGCTGGACGACAAAGGCATCTGCGCCTCCTCGGGCTCGGCCTGCACCTCCGGGTCCCTGGACCCCAGCCACGTGCTGCTGGCCATCGGCCGGCCCCACGAGATCGCCCACGGCTCCCTGCGGCTGAGCCTGTGCGAGTGGAACACCGACCAGGAGGTGGACGCCATGCTGGAGGCGGTGCCGGAGGTGGTCCGGTATCTGCGGAACATGTCTCCTGTCTGGCGGGACCTGCAGAGCGGCAAGAGCCAGTTTATTTTGAAGTGAGGAGGCCGGGAACATGGCATTATACAGTGAAAAAGTGATGGACCACTTCCGCAATCCCCGGAACGTGGGCGTCATCGAGAACGCCGACGGCGTGGGCGAGGTGGGCAACGCCAAGTGCGGCGACATTATGAAGATCTATCTGAAGATCGACGGCGATGTGGTCACCGACGTGAAGTTCGAGACCTTCGGCTGCGGCAGCGCCATCGCCTCCAGCTCCATGGCCACGGAGATGATCAAGGGCCAGCCGGTGTCCCGGCTGCTGGAGCTGACCAACAAGGCGGTGGTGGAGGCCCTGGACGGTCTGCCCGCCCACAAGCTCCACTGCTCCGTGCTGGCGGAGGAGGCGGTGAAGTCGGCCTTGAAGGACTATTACGACAGGCACGGGATCGAATACGACCCGAAATTGCTGCCGGACGTGAGCTGCGACGCCTGTCACGTGTAATCAGGAAAACGCAAGAATCCCCCGGACGGTCCGTGCCGTCCGGGGGCGTTGCGTTTTTTGTCGGAATATGGTATCCTAAGTCCACTGTACAGCGGCATTGGCGCCGCTGGTCTGTGGCGGTCAGTTCCCTTTTCCTACAAAACAGAAAAGGGGGCGAAAGCCTTCTTTCCGCCCCCTGGAAAGGGGGAGTGGCGTATGATCACGTTGAGTTTTTCAGACATCTGTCTGTTCGCAACCGCTGTCATCGACCTGCTGGCCCTGATTTGGCTCATAAAGAAGAAGTAACCGCCCGGCTGCACCCGGACGGTTATTCCTTGAAATAACTGCTCACGGGAGCTGACCGTTTCAGCCAGCGCCCTTTCCGCTTACAGTATACCCTCGCGCACCGCTCTTGTCAAGGCAAGGGCGGTGTTTTTATTCGGTTCTGACCCAGCCGCGCCTCACTTCACCTCATTCACCGCCGTCAGGAACAGGGGCTGGCTGATCTGGCTGTTCCACAGGCAGCACAGGAAGGGCCGGTCGAAGGTCAGGTCGATGGGGGTGCCGGGATTGAAGGCGGTGGCGGTCACCACGGCTCCCGTTACCGCCGCGGCCTCGGTGCCCCTCTCGTCCACCCGCAGGTAGGTCTTCTGGATCACGCTGGACAGGGTCAGGTCCCCCTTGGCGCAGGTGCCCATGCCGGAGAAGTCCCCCCCGGCGAAGGCCGCCGTCAGGCCCATGTCCTGGAGGGGGCCGGTCAGGTCGTAGGTCCCCTCCACGGTGAACTTGGGCAGGGACAGCCTGACATAAGCGCTGGAGGCATTGGACAGCAGGGCGTCAAAGTTCTCCGCCGCCAGGCTCTCCGCCTCGCCGGACTTGGGCATCAGGGCGATCATCCACCAGCCGTCGGCCCCCCGGTAAGGCAGGGCCGCGCCCACGCAGGTGTCGGTGCTGATGTACTGCAGGCCCCGGCGGGTGTCGTGCATGAAGGGGGCCTGGATGTCCTTGCCGCCCTTGCCGTGGAAGGTCTGGTCATAGGTGTCGTTCCCGTCGAAGGGCGCCTGCCAGTCCCCCTTGAAGTACAGGGCGTTGAGGACCACCGCCGCCGCCTCGCCGGGCAGGGGCTTGTCCAGGATGGACTGGATGAGGCCGTGGGTCTTCCGGCTGACCCACTGGTTGATGGTCTGCACCGCCTGCTGGGTGACGAGAGAGACCGTCTGGCTCTCGGCGTCAAAGTCCCGCTTCACGGTATCCAGATACCCCTTGTCCGGAGTTACGGAGGTGTCGAACCAGATGCTGTTGGCCACCTCCACCGTGGGGCCCTCCGCTCCGGTGGTCAGGGCCCGGTTCCACAGGTCGAAGTCCGCGTCGGCCAGCAGCCGGTCCAGCTGGGCCCGGGTCTCCCCCGCCGCGCCGGCCCGGAGCAGCCCCAGGGCGTACCGCAGGGAGACGGGGGACAGGGACTTGTTGGGCTCCTGGCTCTTCACCGCCCCGAAGAAGTCGGCGTTGAAGGAGGGGGCCTGCTCCGCCGCGTCCCGGGCGAAGGCGGCCATCTGCTCCGCCAGCCGCCCGTTCATCACCAGGGCCTCCTGGCCGGTGAGGGTGCCCCGGGGGTCGAATTTCGTGCCGTTCTGCCCGTCGGGCTTGCCCTGGATGATGCCCAGGTTGGCCATCAGGGACGCCCCCTCCCGGGCCCAGTCGGACACGGTGTCCGTGTCGGTCATGTTGGCGTAATTGGTGCCGCACAGGCCGGGCAGGGTCAGCCCGGTGAGGGAAACGGCCCGCTGGAGCATGGTGGCGGCCTGCTCCCGGGTCAGGTTTCCATGGGGGGCGAACTTTCCTCCGCCCACGCCCTCTACCAGCCCCCGGCGGTAGGCCTGGGTGACGGCCTCGTCGTTCACGTCGGTGAAGGGGCCCTGCCGCCCCTCTGGGTAGCTGGCCTCCCGCTCCATGACCACGGCGCCGGGGTTCAGGTCCAGCAGCTGGTCATACAGGGCCACCGCCGCGGCGGCGTACTCCTGCCGGGTGATGGGCTTCGTCAGGTCCTGGTCCGCCAGGGCTTCGGGGATCAGGTCGGCCTTTTCCGCCTGGGCCAGCTCGCTTTTGGCCCACTCCGCGGCCTGATATCCGGGGGCGGTCTTCTCGTTCTGCCTGTCCTGCCAGGCGGCCACGGCGGTCACCGTCCTTTCGATGGTGGACCCGCCCACTGCCAGGGCGGTGACGGAGGCCAGCACAGCGGCAGCCAGCACGATGCTGAGGATGCGTTTCATGGTCCTCGCTCCTTTCTTCGGGGCGCGGCCCCGGGTGTTCTGTTCCATTGGACGGCGAAACGGGGAAAAAGTTCCCCCCAACCGCCGCCAGTTTTAAAAACAGGAGACGGATCGGCGGGCATTCAGGAAGACGGAATTCCCTCCGCCTTCTCCCTCCGGGCCATGGCCACGTTGTAGACCATCACCGTGACGAAGACCACCACGCCCCCCAGGACGGACCAGCCGCTGAGGGTCTCCCCCACCACCAGGGCCACCAGGACGGGGTTGAGCACCGGCTCGATGCCCGCCACCAGGGAGGCGGGGATGGGAGGGGCGGACCGCAGGCCGGTGGTGAGGAACACATAGGCCAGGCCCAGCTGGAACACCCCCAGGATCACCGCCCAGAACAGGGTGGGCGGGGAGAAATCGGTCTCCCGCACCAGGGAGGGCAGGCCGATGAGGATGGAGATGCACTGGCCCAGGATGGTGGAGAACAGGGCGTCTCCCCCGGGCAGGCGGTTCATGAGGAAGACCCAGGCGTAGCCCATGCCGGCAAAGGCCGCCAGGAGGTTGCCCCCCAGGTTCCCCTGGCCCAGGCCGTCCAGGACGAAGCAGCCGATGCCCGCAAAGACGAACAGGCAGGCGGCGATGTCCGGGCCCCGGGGCTTCTCCCGGAAGACCAGCCACAGGAAGAGGATGACGAAAATGGGGGAGGTGAACTCCAGCAGGATGGCGTTGGCCGCGGTGGTGAGCTTGGTGGCGATGGTGAAGCACACCGAGTTGCAGCACACCGCCGCCGCCCCGAAGGCCACGCCCTTTGTCAGCTTCAGCGGGTGACGGATGGCCCTGGCGAAGATCACCAGCACGATGACCGCCAGCAGACTGCGAAAGCAGGAGATGGACAGCCCCTTCCAGGGGATGAGCTTCACCCCCAGCCCGCCTACGCTGAACAGCACCGCCGCGATGCTGACGAACACCAGGCCCCTTCGCTCGCTCATTGGGCTTCTCCCCTTTTCTCTCCGATTCTTTTCCCCATCATACCACAAAAACGCGGGACCTGGCAACCTGCCGTGTCCCGCATAAGAGTGTCAAAAAAGCCTCGCAGAGTTCCGTTTTCCGCAGAAAACGGAATGAGATACCATCATTTTTTTGCCGGCTTTGCCGGTGAAAAAATACTTCTCGCGGAACGAACGTGCGGGCCGCAGGCCC
>Ga0079305_1000200_pt1 | contig 143716 bp, 135 predicted proteins | sample LMS_cellobiose_e_FD_79183 | JGI IMG/M metagenome (GOLD analysis project Ga0079305, IMG submission 79183) | Rumen-fistulated moose microbial communities from Alaska, USA - LMS_cellobiose_enrichment | ecosystem: Host-associated > Mammals > Digestive system > Stomach > Rumen fluid ...
ATCAAACATGAGTGGTTGGGTAACAACAGGTGGAACCTGAAGAAGGTTCTGGGCATGGTTCTCTGCCTGGCAATGATGCTCAGCATCATGGTCGTGGGCGCAGGCGCTGCGTTCGCTGATCAGTCCAGCATTGACTCCAAGCACCAGGAAGCGGTGGACGCTGCTGTTGCTCTGCACATCATCGACGGCATCCCCCAGAATGATGGTTCCACCATCTTCAAACCCACCACCAACGTGACCCGCGAGCAGATGGCCAAGATGATCTGCGTGCTGGACAACGGCGGCAAGGATCCTCAGCTGGCTACCGGCAAGACCTTTACCGACGTTGCTGCTGACCGCTGGTCCAACAAGTACATCGAGTCCTGCGCCACCCGCGGCGTCGTGGCCGGCGTCGGCGGCGGCAAGTTCAACCCCGGCGGTGATGTAACCGCTACCCAGGCCGCCAAGATGCTGCTGGTCGAGCTGGGCTACAAGGAAGACCTGGCCAAGTACACCGGCTCCGCTTGGGCCACCAACGTCAACATCGACGCCACCAAGAAGGGCTACTATGACGAACTGGAAGACATCGACGTCACCGCTCCTCTGACCCGTGAGCACGCTGCCCAGATGATCTGGAACGCTCTCCAGGCCAAGGAGATTGAGTACACCAATGTTCTGGTCACCGATCCTGTCACCGGTCAGCTGACCTCCAAAGTTGATCCCACTGATAAGAACGATACTCTGCTGCATGACAAGTATGGCGGCGACATCTATACTGGTATCCTGCAGGGCTCCGGCCAGGGCTGCGGTTCTAGCGTTGCCGGTAAGGAGAAGATCACCGTGAACGTCAAGACCAAGAACGGTGTTGATCTTGCTTCTGCATCTGTGATGACCTTCAAGCGCACTGAAGACACTACCGACCTTCTGTATCAGAACGTTAAGGTCCTGGTTAACAGCAAGAACGAAGCCTATGGCGTATTTGCTGTTGCCGATGAAAACACTGTTGTTACCGCCAAGTTCTCCGATGTCAAAAGAGTTGACGGCGAGAAAGTCAAAATCGATGGCACTGAGTACAAGTATGTTGCTGGGGCTGATACCCTGAAAATTTTCGGTGCTACAGCTGACCCCAAATCTGAGAATCTGAATACTCTGGAAACAACTGCATTCAACTCCGCTGACACCATCACCTTCATTTCCAACGATGGCGACTCCAAGTTTGATATTGCTTATGTCAACCAGATTCAGTCCATTGACAAGGTGACCTATGTTTCCAAGGACTCCTTCTCCGCTGGCGGCGAAGTGAAGTTCGACGAAGTTACCGCTCCCTCTGATCTTGCCAAGGACGACTATGTCGTCAAGACCAAGGATCTCTTCACCGGTGATTCTGTGTACGTCAAGGCTGATGCTGTTAAGGGCAAGATCACTTCCTCCAAGGGTGCAACCGATCATCTGACCGACGTTTATGTGGACGGCACCTGGTATCAGATTGCTAATGCAACTGCTAATAAGCCTTTCTCCGGCGCTGTTACCCTGAAGAGCACTCTGGCTGACATCGACCTGAACAGCACCTACACCTTCCAGGTCGTTGACGGTGTTGTCTACAATGCCAAACTGGAATCTGCCGGTTCCACCGACACCGCTCTGGTCCTGGGCGCTTCCGGCCAGATGGACATCGATGGCAACTACCAGGCAAAGCTCCTGCTTGCTGACGGCACTACCAAGGTCGTTCCCGCCAAAGCCGTCTATAGCGCAAATGCTCTGAAGGATGACGGCAGCAATCTCGCAAATGCTTTCGTGACCTATGAGATCAAAGACGGCGTGTATGAGCTGACTAAGATCGATGGAACCAACAAGCTGAACAAGGATGACTATCAGACCGGTAGTTATGGCTTTGTCAAGGCTACCAAGATGGTCAACAGCACCCGTATCGCCGACACTGCTGTGATTTATGTCCAGTACAAGGACGGCGACGACATGAAGACCAAGGTCATGACCGGTAAGCAACTCAACGCTATGGGCTCTAACTTCGGTACAACCACCGCTTATGTTGTGGACGGCAGCACCATCTGCGCCGCCGCAATCACCGCCCAGAGCTATCTGCCCGGTGCATCCGCTGACAAGCTGTATGGTTATATCACTTCCGACGTGACCGACAACAACGACGGCGGCACTACCTACAAGTCCTTCACCGTTTGGACGAACAAGGGCGAGTCTGTTGATGTAAAGATGAAGAGCAGCGTTTCTGTTGATAAGGGCCAAATCATCCAGTTCGAGATGGGTGAGGACAACTTCATTGAAGGCGTCAAGAATGAGGCCACTCTGGGTGCTACCACAGCTGCTATTAAGGACTTTGGCTCTGATTATGCTATCTTCTATAAGAGTGGCGCAACGGGCACTACCGATGTCAGCTTCGATGATGATATTGCCTATCTGTACCTGAACACCAAGGATCAGTCCGGCATCAACGGCGGCGAGCTGGCTAAGGCTGATGAAACGGATACCGCTAATGAATACTATGCCAACTGCAAGTATGTCAAGGAAGGCGATAAGATCATTCTGATTGCGATCGACACCAATCTGAACAAGTGGGACGGCGCTGCTAATATCGCTAACCACACCTAATAAGATACTATAATTGGTAAACCAATTGTTTACCTATTAGGAACACACCCCCGGACGGCAACCGCCGTCCGGGGGGCTTGTTTTATCCCCCTCAATCCGCTATAATACCCTCAACGAAACCTTGTAACAGGGAGGGATCCCCATGCCCAGATGCAAAGCCTGCGGCATCCAGCTCCGGGAGGGCGCCCGGTTCTGCGATATGTGCGGGACCAAAGTGGACCGGCTCTGCCCCAGCTGCGGCCAGGTCCTCCGGGACCAGGCCAAGTTCTGCGACCTGTGCGGCGTCAAGCTGCCCCTGCCCCGGCAGGTGGACAAGCCCGAGCGCAGGTGGGCCATCGCCGCCGGGCGGCTCCACACCGTGGCCCTCCGGTCCGACGGCACCGTCCTCTCCGCCGGGGACGACCAGTTCGGCCAGTGCGCCACCCTGGGCTGGTCCGACATGATCGCCGTGGCCGCCGGGAAGTACCACACCGTAGGCGTCCGGTCCGACGGCACCGTCCGGGCGGTGGGCGACGCCGCCTTCGGCCAGTGCGACGTGGACCGCTGGACCGACATCGTGGCCGTGGCCGCCGGGGACAGCCACACCGTGGGTCTCCGGTCCGACGGCACCGTCCTGGCCGCCGGGAAGGACAACAAGTGCAACGTGGGCGGCTGGAAGGACGTGGTGGCCATCGCCGCCGGCATGGACCACACCCTGGGCCTGCGCCGGGACGGCACCGTCCTGGCCGCCGGAGACGGGCTCTTCGGCTCCTGCTCTGTGGGCAGCTGGCAGGACATCGCCTCCATCGCCGCCGGGCACATCCACACCATCGGCGTCCGCCGGGACGGGAAGGTCCTGGAGGCCGACGGCTTCGCGGCCCCCGGGGTCATCGGCTGGACCGGCATGCAGGCCGTGGCGGTGAGCCCCTTCCACACCGTGGGCCTGCGCACCGACGGCACCGCCATCGCCTCCGGGGACATCCAGTACGGCCAATGCGACGTGACCGACTGGACCGACCTGGTCGCCGTGGCCGCCGGAGAACGCCACACCATCGGGGTCAAAACTGACGGCACCGTGGTGGCCGTGGGGGACAACTCCGCCGGCCAGTGCGACGTGACCGACTGGGTGCTCTTCGACCCCAGCGAGAACGGATGACCCTGCGCCACGCAACCACAGACGAGAAAAAGCCCAGTTCAGCGGGAAACTGAACTGGGCTTTCTGTTTACCTGTCATTCATTGGGTTTCCTCTCCGGGCCCTCCCATCAGAGCTCGTCGATGAGGATACCGTAATCGCCGTCGTTTCTCCGATAGACCACGGAGAAGGCGTCGTCCCGCTCCTCGTTGCGGAAGGCGAAGAAGCTGTGGCCGATGAGGTTCATCTGCAGGATGGCCTCCTCCACGGACATGGGACGGAAGGGGAACTGCTTGGCCCGGACCAGCTTGTAGGCCGGCTCCTCGAACTTGTCCACCTCGGGCACGAAGATGAGCTCGTCGGCGTCCCGGTCGAAGGCGTCCGGGTTGACCTCGTGGTGCAGGCGGGACCGGTTTTTCCGCAGCTGCCGCTCGATGGCGGTGACGGCGGCGTCGATGGTGACGAACATGTCGGAGGTGCTCTCCACCACACGGATGATGGTGGTGCCGGAGACCACGGTGGCCTCCAGGATGTGCTTGCCGTTCTCCACGCTGAACACCAGGGCGGACTCCGCCTCGTTGCGGAAGAAACGGTCCAGTTCGTTGAATTTCTGCTCCGCATAGGAGTAGATCCGATTGGGAATGTCGACATTTTTGTCAGTGAATGTGATCTTCATCTCGATTCGCTCCTTTCCATAACGGATGGCTGCGCCTCGTATCAGGTGGCCATTGCACTGTTGCCTTGTCTATTCTGCTCCCTGACTATATGATACCACAATTTTCCTAAAAATCAACCGTTAATTTTCATTTTTTTGTAATTTTTGTGCAAAATCAATACATCTCACTTGAAACGCAGCGGCGAGCTGCCCTTGGGAAACTTTTGGTGGCCTTCTTTCGTAAGATATGATAGAATAACTTTGTTCAACTTTGCGGTTCTGCGGAAAGGAGGCGGTGTGCCCTGGGTGACTCTCTGCTCATACAATGCGCCGCCACCATGGGGGTGGCCATGGTTCCGGTGCTGGAGCTGCGGGGGGCGATCCCCTTCGGCCTGGCCCTGGGGCTGTCCCCGGAGCTGGCCTGGCTGGTGTCGGTGATCGGGAACCTGATCCCGGTGCCCTTTGTGATGCTGCTGATCCGGACCTTTTTCCAGTGGCTGCGCCGGTGGCCCTGGTGGGACGGAAAGATCGGCTGGCTCATCGACCGGGCCACCCGGAAGGGCTCCCTGGTGCGGCGGTACCGTCTGGCGGGGCTGATCCTGCTGGTGGCCATCCCGCTGCCGGGCACGGGGGCCTGGACCGGGGCCCTGGTGGCCACTCTGCTGAACATCCGCATGCGGGTGGCCCTGCCCGCCATCCTCCTGGGGGTCCTCATCGCCGGAGGCATCACCCTGGCGGTATCCTGCGGCGTTATTCATCTTTGGTTCTAAAAAACACGACCTCTCCCACAACGGGAAAGGTCGTGTTTTGTTTGAATCCGGCTGTGCGGGTCCAAAAAGTCTTTAGTATCTGCCCATGTCGGCGGAAGAATCGCTGGCGGGATCGGACCCGAAGGTGTAGTCCTTGCCGGGGAGGATGGCGTTGAGGATGACGCCGGCCAGGGCGGCGATGGCCAGATTGGTCAGGGTGACGGTGGCCTCCCCCACGGGGAAGCTGATGCCGCCGGAGAAGCCCAGGCCGCAGACGAACATGACAGCGGCCACGATGAGGTTCCGGCTCTGGGTCAGGTCCACATGGTTCTCCACCACGTTCCGCACGCCCACGGCGGAGATCATGCCGTAGAGGATGAAGGACACGCCGCCGATGATGGCGGTGGGGATGGAGTTGATGATGGCGGCGAACTTGGGGCTGAAGGAGAGGATGATGGCGTAGATGGCCGCCAGCCGGACCACTCTGGGGTCATAGACCCGGGAGAGGGCCAGCACGCCGGTGTTCTCGCCGTAGGTGGTGTTGGCCGGGCCGCCGAAGAGACCGGCCACGGCGGTGGCGATGCCGTCCCCCAGGAGGGTCCGGTGGAGGCCGGGGTCCTCAATGAAGTTCCGCTCACAGGTGGCGGAGACCGCCGAGATATCCCCGATGTGCTCCATCATACCGGCGATGGCGATGGGGGCCATGACCAGGATGGAGGTGAGGTTGAACTTGGCGATGATGAAGGGGGGCAGGCCCACAGCGGCCACCTCCTTCGCCCCGGAGAAGTCCACCAGACCCAGGCACAGGGCCACGATATACGACACCACCACCCCCAGGAGGATGGGGATAATCTTGATCATGCCCCTGCCCCAGATGTTGCAGACGATGATGACGGCGATGGCCACCAGCGCCAGGGGCCAGTTGGTGGCGGCGTTGGTCACGGCGCTGCCCGCCAGGGACATCCCGATGAGGATGATCATGGGGCCGGTGACGATGGGGGGGAAGAAGCGCATGACCTTCTGGGTGCCGGCGACCTTGAACAGCAGAGCCAGGATCAGGTACAGCAGGCCGGCGATGCAGATGCCGCCCAGGGCGTAGGGCAGCTTTTCCTCCCCGGACATTCCGGCGAAGATGCCGGAGTTGAGCTCGCTCACCGTGGAGAAGCCCCCCAGGTACACGAAGGAGGACCCCAGGAAGGCGGGGACCTTCAGCTTGGTGCACAGGTGGAAGAAGATGGTGCCGAAACCGGCGAAGAACAGGGTGGTCTGGACGCTCAGGGGCAGGCCGTAGGCCCCGCTGACGATGATGGGCACCAGGACTGTCGCGCCGAACATGGCGAACATGTGCTGGAAGCCCAGGATGAGCATCCGGGGGATTCCCAGGGTCCGGGCGTCGTAGACCGGCTCGGCCCCGATCTGTTTTTTCTCGTTGGCCATAGGATCTCTCCTTTTCTCCGTTGTGTTTTCGTGATTTCACCCTGATTTCCAGGGGGAGATCAGGGTGAGCACAGGTTGTCTTAGATATACCAGAAATCGAGGGATTTTGCAAGGGGTTTTCCCCTGATCTCTCCGGTTTTTTCGCCGCCGGGGACAGAGGCCGGAGCGGGCGGGGAGACGCCCCCCCTCAGACCGCCAGCCGAATCAGGACCATATAGAGGACGGTCCCCGCCAGAATGCTGGCGATGGCGTTACGCTTCCAGGCCTGGACCCCCACCACGCAGACCGCCGCCAGCAGCTCCGGCAGGCCGAAGGGCGGGGCGGTAGGGGTCACGTCCTTCAGGCAATAGACCACCAGCATGCCGATGATGGCCGGGGGCAGGACCTTCCCCAGATAGGCGATGTAGGCCGGGGTCCGCTTCCGGAAGATCAGGAAGGGGAGGAACCGGAGGAGCATGGTGACCAGGGCCATCACCGCCACCAGAACCGCCGATCTCATGCCGCCGCCCCCTTTCTTCTGCCCAGAAGGGTCAGGACCAGGGTGATGAGCAGCATGGCGGGGATCAGGAACCGGTCCCGGCCGAAGAGGACCAGGCAGAGCAGGGTGCTGCACAGCCCGGTCAGCGCCGGGACGTGGTCCCGGGCGGTGAGCCACTGTTCGGTAAAGGAGGCAATGAACAGAGCCGTCATGGAGAACTCGATCCCCGCGGTGGAAAAGGGGAGCACCGCTCCCAGAAGGCTGCCCGCCACGCTGCCGGTCACCCAGTAGCACTGGTTGAACAGGGACACCAGGAACCGGTAGCGGTCCGGGTCTCCCTCCGCCGGGGCGTGTCCGTCGCAGAGGAGGGAGTAGGTCTCGTCGGTGAGGGCGAAGATGAGATAGGGCTTGTACCGCCCGGCGTCCTTGTACCGATCGATCATGGAGACGCTGTAAAAGAGATGACGGGCGTTGACCATCACGGTGGTCAGGGCGGCGGTGAGGGCGGAGGCGCCCCCGGAGAGCAGCCCCACGCCCACGTACTGCATGGACCCGGCGTAGATGAAGGCGCTCATGGCGAAGGCCCACAGGACGCCGTAGCCCGCGTTCCGCAGGAGGATGCCGAAGCCGACGCCCAGCACGAGATAGCCCGCCATCACCGGCAGGGATTTGAAAAAGGCCTGTTTGACGATCTGATGCTCCATGGTCCCGCTCCCGTCTCCCTGCGGAACATGTCCGCGTTTTTTCCCGATTATACTGCCCTTCCCGCCCTCCGTCAATCGTCCCGGAGGAAAAAGCGGGGTCTCTTCCCAGGCGCCGGAATCTCCCCCGCTCCTGGAATTTTCGGTACAAAATGGCAGCCATTGAATTGACTTGCCCGGCAAAAGGGGTATAATAGAATCATCAAATCATCTTTCCCGGCCATTCGGCCGTATACAAAGGAGGACTTTCCATGTCTCTGCCCCCGAACCCCCACCGCGACAGCCTGGTGGAACAGGCCGCGGCGGCCCTGAACCTCTACCACGATTTCCCCTCCAACTATCAGGTCTCCTTCTCGGTGGCCCAGCCGGGGGCGGACGGCTTCCCCCGCATCTCCGCCCGGATGGAGCGTCCCGACGGCGCGCCCCTGGCGGGCAGCGACGATCCCCTGGACCAGAAGCTGGCCCATCTGAAGGACCAGACCCTGATGATCCGCCCATTCTTCCTGCCCCGCTCCCGGAACCAGTGGGACGAGAGCGACGTCAACTGCTTCCGGGACATCGACTTCGACTATGTGGCCATCCTGGGCTACGGCCCCGAGGAGAACGGCAGCGTGACCCTCACCTCTCTGTATTTCCTGCCCACAGACACCCTTCTGGACGGCCGGGCCCCCGACGAGGACGGGGTGTGGCGGGACCTGCGGCTGGGCTCCCACTTTGTCAGCCAGATGAGCCTGAACCCCCGGCAGAAGTACGCCAAGTTCCTCTATCTGGCCGAGCGCATGAGCGAGGGGCTGGAGTATCAGTTCGACAAGTACGGGTACTTCTTCAGCAACCGCTGAGCCCACACAAGACAGACAGAAATGATCCACCGGAGAGCGGCCCGGACCGCTCTCCGGATTTTTTCGCCCCATTTAATATTTCACTCTAGGAATCATAAATTTTTATGGCTCCCGCTCGTTGAATCTCTCCCGCTCCTGTGATAAAATAAAAAAGCAGAAGCTGACTTCTAATATCGAAAACAAGGAGGGGATCGCTATGAGCTACGACAGAGAGCTGACCGCCCACAAGCTGCTGCGGTGGGAGCACTATTTGAACAACTACCGGCTGCCCGCCTGGAAGGAGCTGCCGGACATCGGCCTGTACATGGACCAGGTCATCGCCCTGCTGGGCCAGTACCTGGACTTCATCCCCGTGGAGGACATGAAGAACGACAAGCCCGTGGCCCCTACCACCATCAACAACTACGTCCGGCTGAAGGTCATGCCCGCCCCGGAGAAGCGGAAGTATTACCGCATCCACATTGCCTACCTCATCATGATCTTCACCCTGAAACAGGGCACCAGCCTCAACGGCATCCAGCAGCTCCTGCCGCCCCCCGACGCCGGGGAGGAGGAGGTCCGGGCCTTCTACACCGGATACATCGAGCAGCTGCGGACCATGTGCTCCCTGTACATCAATCAGATCCGGGATGTGGCCCAGGAGGTCCTGGACCCGGAGCACACCGGAGACGCCGCGGAGGCCCTGGTGATCCAGTGCATCCTGATCTCCGCTCTGGCCCGGATCACCGGGGAAAAGCTCCTGCGGCTGAAAAACGCCGACCCGGAGGCAGTGCTGGCCCAGGAGAAGCTCAACGATGAGCGGGGGCTCCATCCCATGATCCCGCCCCTGGAAGGGGAGGGCTGAGCCATGCTGTTCGACACCCACGCCCATTACTACGACCAGGCCTTCGACGCCGACCGGGAGGCCGTCCTCTCCTCTCTGCCGGGAGAGGGCGTCGGTCTGGTGCTCTGCCCCGGCTGCGACCTGCCCACTTCAAGAGAGGCCATCGCCCTGGCGGAGCAGTACCCCTTCCTCTACGCCGCCGCGGGCATCCACCCCGAGGACGCCCTGGGCCTGCCGGAGGACTGGCTGGATCAGGTCCGGGCCATGACCGGCCACCCCAGGGTGAAGGCCATCGGGGAGATCGGCCTGGACTACTACTGGAAGGAAGTCCCCAGGGACCTGCAGAAGGAGGTCTTCCGGGCCCAGCTGGCCCTGGCGAAGGAGCTGGATCTGCCCGTCATCGTCCATGACCGGGAGGCCCACGCCGACTGCCTGGCCATTGTCAAGGAGTTCCCCGGGGTCCGGGGGGTCTTTCACTGCTACTCCGGCAGCGCCGAGGACGCCAAAACCCTGGTGAAGCTGGGCTGGCACCTGTCCTTCACCGGCACCATCACCTTCAAGAACGCCCGGAAGGCCCCGGAGGTCATCGCCGCCGTGCCCCTGGAGCGCCTCATGGTGGAGACCGACGCCCCCTACATGGCCCCCGTCCCCTTCCGGGGCAAGCGGTGCGACTCCCGGTACGTCTACCGCATGGCGGAGACCATCGCGGAGATCAAGGGGATCTCCCGGGAGGAGGCGGAGCGGATCACCACGGAAAACGGGATGCGGCTCTTTGACATCCCCGCGCCGGAAGAAACCCCACAGCTGTGAGGCTGTCGGGTCAGATCATACTGAAAGGAATCCTGTGCTATGCTGGGCGACATCATCACCTACGACTACTTCGGCAGTCTCTACATCAATCTCACCAACCGCTGCGACTGTCACTGCGTCTTCTGCATCCGGGACCAGGACGCCTCGGCTCTGGGCGGGCTGTGGCTCCGGGAGGAGCCCACGAAGGAGGCCGTCCTGGAGGAGATCCTGTCCCAGGACCTGCGGCAGTACGCCGAGATCGTCTTCTGCGGCTACGGGGAACCCACCTGTCGGGCGGATGATCTGTTCTGGATCTGCGACCGGCTCCACCAGGCGAACCGCCCCGACCTGCCCCCCATCCGGCTGAACACCAACGGCCACGGCAGCCTCATCAACCACCGGAACATCGCCCCGGAGATGAAGGGGCGGCTGGACGCGGTGTCCGTATCCCTCAACGCCTCCAACGCGGAAGAATACGTCCGCCTCACCCGCCCCGGCATGGGGGAGCAGGGGTGGACCGCCATGCTGGACTTTGTGAAGGAGGCAAAGCAGTACGTCCCCAGGGTGATGGTCACCGTGGTGGACTACGACCAGACCCGGGCGGAGATCGCCGCCGCCGGGCAGCTGGCCGAGGACCTGGGGGTCAGCTTCCGGGTGCGACCCTTCGGCTGACCAACTCTCCACACAGCAAGACCGCCTCCCCAACGGGAGACGGTCCTTGAGTCTGTCAAAAAAGCCTCGCAGAGTTCCGTTTTCCGCAGAAAACGGAATGTGATACTATCATTTTTTTGCCGGCTTTGCCGGTAAAAAAATACTTCTCGCGGAACGAACGTGCGGGCCGCAGGCCCGTGCGATGTCGAATGCTCTGGGAGAGCGTTCGATCAAATCCACAGTGCGAAGCACACCTATCTTTTGTGAAGCGCGATCCCCTCGTGTCAAGAAAGGCGTCAGCCTTTTTTGACACGCTGAAAGACCGCCTCCCCAACGGGAGACGGTCTTTTTTGTTTTCACTCCTCCGGCAGCAGAGACGGACAAAACTCCCCCAGGGCGGTTTCCGTCCCCGGCGGGACCCACACCCGCTGGAAGGAGGCCAGCAGGGCCAACGTCTGGCCGCTGTGGGGGGCCGGGCCCTCCTCCCCCGCCGCACCCTCCACGGACAGGAGCACGGGATACTCCGCCAGCCCCCGCTGGACCCGGCGGCTAAAGGTCTCCAGACCCACATTTCGGTCCTCCGTCCCGTCGTATCCGGCGGGATAGCGGCAGTGGGTGAGCACGATCTCGTCAAACCCCAGGTCCGCCAGCTCCCGGCACAGGCCGATCACATAGGTCTGGACCTCCTGCTTCTCCGGATCCAGCCAGCCGCCCCCCGATCCGTCCCGCCAGGGGGACCCGCTGACCCGGCGCAGGGCCAGGTCGGGCCGGGCCCGGACCAGGGCGTCGTCCCGGAGGCAGGCCACCGCCGCCACGGTATGCGGTCCGTCCTCTTCGTTCCCGGCCAAAACGGCCTGGTTTCTGGCGGGCAGAGCATAAGAGGCCCCGCTGTCCGCCGCCTGGGGCAGAGCGGACACCCAGGCCAGGGACCCGTCGGGACCTTTCATGGTCACCGCCGCCCCGTTCCGGCCCCGGACCGCTTCCTCCCACCGGTCCAGGTCCTCCGGGTCCAGCCAGGTCACCTGAAGGGGCTCCGGCCGGGGCTGGGTCCAGACCACGGCGGGAAGGGCGGCTTCCGCCGTGGCGGGCCCCAGGGTCTCCGGATCTACCACCCCCGCGGCGCACAGCAGCAGAAAGACCGCCGCCCCTCCGCCCGCCCCCCAGAGAAGCCGGAGGCACCACCGGCCCAGGCCCTCCAGGGCTCCTCTCACGCCATCCACCGCAGGAACAGCAGCAGCGCCGCTCCGGGCAGGCCCAGGAGCCCCAGAGCCAGGGCGTTGAAGCAGTTGACCCCCACCAGGGAGACCCCGGCGGCGCCCAGCAGCCCCAGGCCACCCAGCCACAGGACCGACCGGCCCAACACCCCCAGCAGCCATTTCATGGGCCGCCGGAACACCGCCAGCAGCAGAACCGCCGCCGCCAGCACAGGCAGCCACGTCCCCATGTCCATGTCCCTCGCTCCTTTCCCCCGGCCCTCACCCCCGGGCCTTCCGCTGCCGGAGCAGGTAGGCATACCGGGCCTGGAGGGCCTGGGTCTCATAGAGATAGTATTCCATCAGGTCGGCGTCGGCGGTCTCGTCGAACCCTGCCCGGGCCGCCGCCAGCGCCCGGCCGGTCTCCGCCAGCTCCCGGGACAGGAGCCGGTCCTCTTTTTCCGTCATGGGCAGACCTCCCTTTACTATATGGTCAGTTTGGGCCGGTATGCGGGGAAATATTCTCCGGGCACGGAACAAGTTCTTACGATTTGGTTAAATCTTGGTAAAACCCATGCACGACGCAATTTCTTGTGTTATAATAACCTGAATCCTTATGAATTCTACAATATTCCAATCGCTTCGACGGCAATTTCTTTGATCGAGAGGTGGACCCTATGACGAAAACAACCCAGCGAATCCTCAGCATCCTTCTCACTCTGGTCCTGGCGGTGAGCCTGACATCTCCCGCCCTGGGGGTGGAGACGGTGAAGGTCACCGACATCAGCCTGAACATCGACAAGGTGACCCTGGCTCCCCAGGAGACCGTGACCCTGGTCCCCACCATCACCCCCGCCGACGCCACCAACCAGAAGGTGACCTGGTCCTCCAGCAGCTCGGCCATCGCCACGGTGAAGGACGGCCTGGTCACCGCGGTGAAGCCCGGCGTGGCCACCATCACCGTGAAGGCCAGCGACGGCGGACTCTCCGCCATCTGCAAGGTCACCGTGGAGGAGAACTTCGTCACCGACGTGACCATCACCCCCGCCGGGCCTGAGACCCTGCCTGTGGGCAAGACCCGGCAGCTCTCCGCCCAGGTAGCCTTCGCCCATGTCCCCGCCGGCAGCCAGGAGGTCACCTGGAGCTCCAACGCCCCCGACGTGGCCACCGTCACCCCCAAGGGGCTGGTGACCGCCGTGGCCGAGGGCCAGGTCGAGATCATGGCCATGAGCAAAGCCAACGGCCAGAACGGCACCCCCATCTTCAAGACTTACTCTCTCACCGTGGCCGGAGGACAGTCGGGGGACAACACCAACGACAAGCTCTTCCTCTCCAAGACCCGGGAGGAGCTGCCCGGCGGTCTGTACCAGACCCTCACCCTGGAGGCCCCCGGCGCCTCGGTGGTCCGCAATGAGACCGACGCCACCGCCGACTACACCCTCTCCTGGTCCTGGACCAACGCCGAGGGGGCGGTGATCTCCATGGACAAGACCGCTGCCCTGTCCCTGATGGCCAAGGAGAAGGTGATCGTCACCTGCACCGTCACCGCCGTCAGCCGCACCGACAGCACCAAGGCCCCCCTCATCGGCTCCTGCGTCTACCTCATCGACGTGATGCCCGGCACCGTGGTCAGCGCCACCCTGGACGTGAACAGCGGGGCCACTCCCCTGGGCAAGCTCACCGACGGAGACAGCAAGCGCTCGATCATCCAGCAGCTGACCCAGGGCGGCAGCAACGAGCAGGTCACCCCCGCCATCGAAAACCTGGTGGACGTGTCCTTCCTGCCGGACCAGGCCACCGGCGAAGCCGGCGGGCTCAACGTCACGGACGAGCAGCTCTGGGGCGTGGCGGAGGACGCCACCGACAAACTGGCCGACGTGATCTTCACCCCGGTCACCGCCGGCACCTTCATCATCCCCTTCCTGGCCTACGGCGACGAGACCTATTACGGCCAGCTGGAGGTGGTGGTCACCGGCGAGCTGGACCCCGTCATCTCCGGCGACGCTGACCGGTCCTGCGACAGCAGCGGCCTGACCTTCGCCGGGTCCGATTTCTACCATCCCACGGAGGAGGACCCCGTGGCCGCCGTCACCTTCGGCAAGCCCTCCGCCGGTCAGCTCCTCCGGGACATGACCAGCGGCAGCGGGGTCCCCGACGCCGGCGCCTGGTACTACACCGACTCGGCCAAGGACGGGGACTACCACGTCTCCACCCTGTCCTATCTGCCCCCGGCGGGCTTCTCCGGGAAGGTCTCCCTCCCCATGGGCATCCTGACCAAGTCCGGCCAGCGGGGCGACGGCTTCCTGGTGGTGGACGTGAAGCACAAGACCGCCTCGGACACTTTTACCGACGTGAACGAGCAGGCCTACGGCTCCTGGGCCGCCGACTCGGTGGACTTCGCCTATGACAGCGGCCTGGTCAACGGCACCGGGGACACCACCTTCTCCCCCGGCTCCACCATGACCCGGGCCATGCTGGTCACCGTCCTCTACCGGGCGGCAGGCAGCCCCGCCATGACGGTCACCACCAACTTCGAGGACCTGAACGTCAACAGCTACTACTATAACGCCGTGGTCTGGGCCAACGCCATGGGCGTGGTCACCGGCACCACTGACAAGACCTTCAGCCCCGACGCGGCGGTGACCCGCCAGCAGATCGCAGTGATCCTCTATCGCTACGCCTCCCTCAGCGGCCACACCGACGGCTCCGACGGGGCCAGCCTGGATGTGTTCACCGACAAGGGCCAGGTGGCCTCCTACGCCGCCCGGGGCATGGGCTGGGCCGTGGGCCGGGGCATCATTACCGGCACCACCGCCACCACCCTCTCCCCCGACGCCCCCGCCACCCGGGCCCAGGTTGTGGTCATGCTCCACCGGTATCTGGCCTCCTGAGGCGGGAAAGGAGGGCACGATTCTTGACAGCTTTCCCCTCGGGATGATATAATACGGTATCATGATCCACGCTTCGTGGACGTTAGGGAGGTTCATTATGAAAAAATTCCTTTCTCTGGCCCTGGGCGCCCTGCTGCTGGTGGCCCTTCTGGCCGGCTGCGGCGGCGGCAGCGCCGCAGGCGACTCCATTGTCGGCAGCTGGTCCGCCGACGTGAACATGACCGAATACCTCAACCAGCTGCTGGGCGAGGAGGAGGAGATCGGCCAGTACCTGACCCTGGACAACTTCACCATCAAGCTCCTGGCTGAGTTCAAGGAGGACGGCACCTATTCCATGAACGGCGATCCCGACTCCGCCCAGGCCGCCATGGACGGTCTCAAGGAGCAGATGAAGACTGCTGTGACCGCCTATCTGGAGGACATGATCGAGCAGGAAGGCCTGGACATGAGCCTGGAGGACCTGCTGGCCGCCTCCGGCATGAGCCTGGACGACCTGGTCAACGAGATGGACGAGGCCTACAGCGCCGAGGACCTGGTGGGCGACCTGACCATGGAGGGCAAGTATCTCTTTGAGGACGGCAAGCTGGCCCTGTCCGACAGCCTGGACGAGGAAGCCGACATTGAGGCCTATGAGGCCGCGGAGCTCAAGGGCGACACCCTGACCCTCACCGGCGGCGACGACAGCGACAGCGAGTTCGCCGGCCTGTACCCCGTGGTCTTTGAGCGGGTGAGCTGAGAAGGCCTGTGGTTTAGCTTACAATTTGTTAGAAATCCGAAAAGACCGCGGAGGAATCCGCGGTCTTTTTATCGGGGGCATCGTTGACAGGAAACGGACGCCCCGGTATAATCGAAGTTAGCGTATACTATTCACCAATCAAAACATTTTAAATGTTTTGATTTCCATGGGCTCTGCCCATGGCGGCCACACAATTTGTATGGCCGGTGAAGCCGTGCAATCCCTGAGGACAGCAAACCAAAGGTTCGCAGGTCACGGCTTTCAGCCGTGCCGATAAAAATGACTTTTTTATTGGTGATCCGTATTATGCTGTCATCCCGGAGAAAGGGGGCGATCCCGTGCTGGAGCTGAACCAAGTCACCGTGTCCTATCCCGCGGCAGGCGGGACCCTTACCGCCCTGTCCGGGATGGATCTCAACGTCCGACAGGGGGAGCTGGTGGCCCTGGTGGGACCTTCAGGCTGCGGCAAGACCACCGTTCTCAACGTGCTGGCGGGCCAGGTGAAGCCGGTCTCCGGCTCTGTGCGCCTGGCCGGGGAGCCGGTGAAGGGGGTGCTTCCCTCGGTGGGATACATCTCCCAGGCGGATACCCTGCTGCCCTGGCGGACCGTGCTGGACAACGTGGCCCTGGCCATGGAGCTGCGGGGGGTGGACAAGCAGACCCGGCGGGAGAAAGCCCGCGCCCTGATGGCCCAGGTGGGCCTGGCGGGGTTTGAGGACAGCTGGCCCCGGGAGCTCTCCGGGGGTATGAAGAAGCGGGCGGCCATCGCCCGGGTGCTGGCGGTGGACCCCGCCATCCTCATGATGGACGAGCCCTTTGCTCCCTTGGACGCCCTGACCAGACAAAAGCTGCAGGATGACATCCTGGCCCTGTGGGAGGACACGGGGTGCACCATCCTCTACGTGACCCACGACCTCACCGAGGCCATCACCCTGGCCGACCGGGTGGTCCTCCTGTCCGCCCGCCCCGGCCGGGTGGTGGGGACCTATAACATCGACCTGCCCCGGCCCCGGCGGGTGATGGACGTGAAATTCACTCCCCGGTTCGTGGAGCTGGAGCAGACCCTCTGGTCCGATCTGCGCCGGGAGCTGGACGCGGCGGAGGGGGCGTCATGAGGCGGCCCCGGATCAGCCCCGGCGTGTGGACGGTGCTGGTGCTGGCCGTCCTGGTCCTGCTGTGGGAGTGGGCCTCCGCCGGGGGACACATCAGTTCCTTTTATTTCAGCCGGCCCTCGGACATCGGGCGGACCTTTCTGGACCTGACCGCCTCGGGCGCCCTGCAAAAGCACTTCCTGGTCACCGTGAAGGAGGCCGCCCTGGGGCTTCTCATCGGCGGCGTCCTGGGGACCCTGGCGGGCCTGGGCCTGGGGACGCACCCCAGAGTCAGCACCGCCCTGATGCCCCTGATGACCGGCCTGAACGGGGTGCCCAAGCTGGCCCTGGGGCCCCTGTTCATCATCTGGCTGGGCCTGGGGCTCAAGTCCAAGGTCCTCATTGCCAGCCTGATGGTGTTTTTCGTCTTTGCCTTCAACCTCTACGCCGGGGTCCGCAGCGTGGACCGGGACCTGATTCTCTCTGTGCGGCTTCTGGGCGGCACCCGGGGGCAGATCCTCCGGAAGGTCCTCTGGCCGGCCTCCCTGCCCTGGCTCATGGCCAGCCTGCGGACCGGTCTGGGCCTGTCCCTGTCCGGCGCCGTGGTGGGGGAATACCTGGGGGCCAGCAAGGGCCTGGGCTGGGCCATCTCCGCCTCCGGCGAACGATATGACACCGCCACGGTGCTGTGCTATGTGCTGGTCATCGTGGTGCTGGTGGTGGCCCTGGACTGCGTCCTGCGGGCCGTGGAGCGATGGGTGCTGCGGTGGCAGTGATCCCATCCTTTTGGATCATTTTCCGCAAATTGCGGTTCAATGATAATCCCCGGAGAACAAAATTTTGAGAAGGAGCAACCGACTATGAAAAAGATTCTGTCCCTGCTGCTGGCCGCCGCCATGACGGTCACCCTCCTGGCCGCCTGCGGGCAGACCCCCGCTAAGGAGCCTGCCGACGCCCAGGAGACCGAAACCACCGAACCCGCCGAGACCGAAGAGGAGACCTCCACCGCCGCCGAGGGCGACCTGGAGACCATCGTCTTCACCGAGAACGTCCGTGGCTACCATTGGGCCCCCGCCTACCTGGCCGAGACCCTGGGCTACTTCGCCGAGGAAGGTCTGAAGGCCGACTTCCAGACCATCCAGGGGGGCGATTCCACCACCCCCATGTTCTCCGGCGACGCCATGTTCTGCCTGAAGGGCATTGAGACCGGCCTCATGCTCAACCAGGTGGGCCAGGACTGCAAGGTGGTCCTGTCCGCCACCCAGAAGTTCCCCTACTGCCTCATGGGCGCCAGCGAAGAATACTCCACCCTGGAATCCCTGCGGGGACAGACGGTAGGCGGCGGCCTGGCCACCACCGGCGGACCCTTCGCCTTCGCGGAGGCCTGCATGAACAGCGCCGGTCTGGTCCCGGAGCAGGACGTGAACGTGACCACCCTGGGCAGCGCCGGCTATCCCGCGGCCCTGGCCGCCGGGGACGTGCAGGCTGTGGTGTCCACCAACCCCTGGTCCCTGAAGACCCTCCAGGACCTGGGCTGCGTCACCATCGTGGAGGGCACCGACGACGCCGTCATCGAGAACATCATCGGCTCGTCCAGCTATGAGCTCTTCACCGTCATCACTTCCGACCAGATCATCCAGGAGAAGCCCGAGACCGTCCAGAAGGCGGTGAACGCCATGGTGAAGGCCCTGCAGTGGATGGAAACCGCCACCCCTGAGGAGATCGCCGAGAACCTGGCCCCCCTCTTTGAGTCCGCCCCCGACGAGCTTCTCTTTGACGCCACCTATGACAAAGAGCACGAGATGGCCAACTACACCGGCTATCACTCCGACGCCGGCTTCCAGGCCGGTATCCGTCTGACCCAGCTCTCCGGCGGCATCCCCGAGGACTACAACCCCGACGCCTCCGAGATCTTCGACGAGTCCTTCCTGGACAACGCATGGGCCGCCCTGGAGGGATGATTGTAACACAATCATAACTTGACCTTCCCGCGCAAACGTGCGACAATAAAGACCAGCCGTGGAATACCGGCTGGTCTTTGTTCTTTTTCCCCGGCAGGGGCGCATATCCCATCTCATCCGCGCATACCGTGACCGGGGAGGAAACGACGTATGGGAACCATTGAATTATTGATCCTGGCGGTGGGGCTGGCCATGGACGCCTTCGCCGTGTCCGTGTGCAAGGGGCTGGCCATGGGCCGACCCACCTGGCGGCAGGCAGCGGTCCCGGGGCTGTGGTTCGGCGGGTTCCAGGGCCTCATGCCCTGCATCGGCTTCCTGCTGGGGGCCCGCTTCTCCGCCTACATCACCGCCGTGGACCATTGGATCGCCTTCGGCCTGCTGGCCGTCCTGGGGATCAACATGCTCCGGGAGGCCCGGGAGGGCCCCGAGGCCGCCGACGGTTCCCTGGCCTGGAAGCCCATGCTGGCCATGGCCGTGGCCACCAGCATCGACGCCCTGGCGGTGGGCATCACCTTCGCTTTTCTGGCGGTGGACCTCCTCCCCGCCGCGGGGACCATCGCCGCCGTCACCTGCCTGCTGTCCGCCCTGGGGGTCCGCCTGGGGGGGCGGTTCGGGGAGCGGCTGGGGAGCAAGGCCCAGGTCCTGGGCGGGTGCATCCTCATCCTTCTGGGCGTCAAGATCCTGCTGGAGCACACGGGCCATCTTCCCTTTTGAATCCATTTGACCTGCGAGAACCGTACCCCGCGACACCAAAGGAGACATCCCATGAAAAAACTGCTGGCACTGGCGCTGGCGGGCCTGCTGGCCGTCAGCCTGTTTCTCCCGGTCCTGGCCGCCCCCGCCGACGAGGCGGAGCAGGCCGCCTGGACCCTCTACCACTTCGGCCTGTTCCAGGGCACCGGCACCGACGAACAGGGCTTCCCCATCTTCTCCCTGGAGAAGACCCCCACCCGGGCCCAGGGGGTCACCATGCTGGTCCGGCTGCTGGGGAAGGAAGAGGCCGCCCTGGCAGGGACCTGGGACACCCCCTTCACCGACCTGCCGGGTTGGGCCGCCCCCTACATCGGCTACGCCTATGACCAGGGGCTGACCAAGGGGGTGTCGGAGACCCGGTTCGCCCCCTCCAACCCCATCAAGGCGGCGGAATATCTCACCCTGGTGCTCCGGGCTCTGGGATACGACTCCGACACGGACTTTTCCTGGGACCAGGCCTGGAACCTCACCGACGAACTGGGAATCACCGACGGGTCCTACGGCCCCAAAACCACGGACTTTGACCGGGGGGACGTGGCCTGGATCTCCCTCCGGGCCCTGGACGCCAAGGACAAGAAGTCCAAGCGGACCCTGCGGTCCATCCTGAAGATCACCAGCGACGTCGACCAGTGCGTCTGGGAGGAGACCTGGCAGTCCTGCCTGAAGGACCAGATGGTCTTCTCCTTCGCCCCGGTGTCAGACAGCCCCCGGACCTACACCAAGTTCACCGTGGACAGCGCCTGGGCCAACGGCCAGCCCTGCCAGATCAAGCAGTTCTCCACCAAATCGGCGGTGACCAGCCAGCTGAAGAAGTACGGCAAGGACACCCGGGACGCGGTGGGGGCCGACGCCTTTGCCTTGGTGTACCTGTCCTACGACGAGGAGGCGGTGCTGGCGGCGGCCACGGACACCGTGGAGGCCAACGGCCACAGCTATCCCATCATCCGGTTCCAGCTGAACGTCACCGGCTCCCTGGCCGGGCGGCCGGACGTGAAGGAAAAGGCGGTGATGGAGTATTACATCCTGGGCTACTGGGGCGAGGAGTACGGGAAGTAGAATGGAATAAATGAGAAACCAGCGTTGGCCCGGGCGGGCTGACGCTGGTTTTTTACGTCCTATTGTTTTGCGCGGGGATATGGTTTGGGATCGTCGGTCAGTCCGGCAAGGTAATCCATGCTGGTATCCAGCGCCAAGGCGACACGCTTGCACTGTTCAAAGGAGAGATAGCGCTTTCCGTTTTCAATTTTGGAGTAGTCGCTCTGGTCGATACCGGTGAGCATTTGCATTTTCACCTGGGTATAGCCTCGTTGTTTCCTCAACTCTTTGATGCGGTTCATAAAATCACCCAGTACATTTATGTCAAATTGACCTATTGATTTTAGGGTGATTTTGACCTATAATGTAAGTAGTTTATCTCTACAGACACTTAGGAGGAGGGAAGAACATGGAATTGATACGAAAGGTCTTTGAGGCTACCTGTTTATTATTTGTGCTGTCACTTTTCTTGTCAGCATGCGGTGGCCCGAGCGAGGCATCAGAGGACGAAATATTGTCAGACATCCAAGAGAATGATGAGTATTTTTCCACTTACGGCCTTATTATGGACTCGTTCGAGATAACAAAGCGACAAACCAACGAAGCAGATAAAACAGATTACGTTTGGGCAAACATAGAAGCTTCCAATGATGATTTTACTTATACAGCGGAGTACACTTTAACTTATGTGCTGTATAACGACGGATGGCTATTGGAGAATTGTTCTACGGATACCTATGATTATATGGGTCTACACCCGGAAACCATAAGCCAAGAAGATGCAGAACAAATAGTCAAAGGATGTGGGTATAGTGATGTTCAGTATGTTGGACGAGACCAAGATAATAACTATGTTTCCTTTGAGTTTACGGGCTCAAAAGAGGAATACTACCTGAAGACCGTTTACGATATTACGGTAGACTATATTTTTTCTCCAGAATGGTTATGGAGTGATTACAATATCAATTATTATGAAACAGATAATATTCCGGATATTATTGGAGAATGGAAATGTACCGTACACGACAAAAACGGCAAAGTGATACGCGACATATATGTCAATATTATAGCTTTTGATGCTTCTGATCCTGAAAACGGAACAATTACTCTTGAATATGATTTGAACGGAGTCATTGCCCATTGGAACGGAGATCAATTTAAAGCAGATTGCAAGTCAAACGGTCCTGTTACAATAGATATGAAATTCGAAGAAGATAGATCATATGCCAAAGGTGAGCTTCCTAACGACAATGGATGGGATCCTGAAATTACTTTAATATTGCAAAAAAGCACAAGTCCATTCCGCACAGTTGACTCTAATACAGGGGAAGTACTACCCGATTATGGTATCTTTATCGAAGGAGATTTTCTCATAAAGCAATAGCCTAAATGAGCGAAAACCCCGGCGACGCTGTGTCGCCGGGGTTTTCGCTTTAAATATGCAGAATATGCCGCGCCACCTGGAAATAGATCACCAGGGTCATCACGTCCACGATGGTGGAGATGAAGGGGCTTGCCATCACCGCCGGGTCCAGGTGGATCTTCTCCGCCAGCAGGGGGAGCAGACAGCCCACCGTCTTGGCGCAGATCACGGTGAAGATCATGGTCAGGCAGATGACCATGGCCACCGGCACCGTGAGGCCGGGGGTGTGGAACAGCCGCATATCCACCGCCAGGAGCTTGACGAAATTGCAGGCCGCCAGGGTGGCGCCGCAAATCACCGCCACCCGGATCTCCTTCCAGACCACCTCAAAGATGTCGGAAAACTCCACCTCGCCCAGAGACAGGCCGCGGATCACCGCCACGCTGGCCTGGGTGCCGCTGTTGCCGCCGGTGCCGGTGAGCATGGGGATGAAGGCCGTGAGCACCGTGCAGGCCGCCAGGGAGCTCTCATACCCCGTCAGCACCATGCTGGTGAGGGTGGCCGAGAGCATCAGGATCAGCAGCCAGGGCACCCGGGACTTCCAGGTCTCAAAGACCCCGGTGCGGAGATAGGGCTTGTCGGTAGGGGTCATACCGGCCAGCTTCTCAAAGTCCTCCGTGGCCTCTTCCTGGAGGACGTCGATGGCGTCGTCAACGGTGACGATGCCCACCAGCCGGTTCTCCTGGTCCACCACGGGCATGGCCGCCCAGTTGTACTTGGCGAACATCTGGGCCACGGTCTCCTGGTCCACCAGGGTGTTCACGGAGATGATGTTCTCCTCCATGATCTCCCGGACCACCGCGTCCTCGTCTGCCAGAAGGAGGGTCCGCAGGGTGATCATGCCGATGAGCTTCCGGTTGTTGTCGGTGACGTAACAGGTGTAAATGGTCTCCTTGTCCACCCCGGTGCGGCGGATGCGCTTGATGGCCTCCTCGGCGGTCATGTCCGGACGGAGGGAGACGTACTCCGTGGTCATGATGCTGCCGGCGCTGTCGTCGGGGTATTTCAAGATCTCGTTGATCATCTTGCGCATCTCGGGGTCGGCCTGCTTGAGGATGCGCTTGACTACGTTGGCGGGCATCTCTTCCACGATGTCCACCGCGTCGTCCACGTACAGCTCGTTGACGACTTCCTTCAGTTCGTTGTCGGAGAAGCCCTGGATGAGAAGCTCCTGGGCCTCGGGCTCCATCTCAACAAAGGTCTCCGCCGCCAGCTCCTTGGGCAAGAGCCGAAAGAGCAGCGGCAGCTTGGCTTCCGGGAAATCATCGAAGATCGCCGCGATGTCTGAGGCGTTCATGGTGACCAGGATGTCCCGGAGCGTGGTGTATTTCTTGCCCTCTGCCAGGGCCGCCAGAGTTTCCTCCAGCGTGACCACCGCGCGTTCTGACATTGGTATCTCCTCCCATACTTTTTCGTTTCAGAACGCATCGCGTTCCGTTTCGAGCAGGAAGTAAGACACGGGGGCCGAAAGGGGATGACGGCTTGGCGGTCACGGAATCAGCCGGGACGGTCTCCCGGCCGGTTCAGCAGCCGCCAAAAAAACCAAAGGGGCCAACGGACGCCCGTATGGGCGGCTCGTCCGCTGTCCTGACCAGATATCGGCCCGCCAAAGTGCCGTTACTACCGCCTGCGTCCATTGGTTCCACCTCACTTGTCTATGGATTGCATCCCAAGGGGGATACCTTAACATTATATGGTCCCGGTCTTTTTTTGTCAACCGGAAAGAAGGGGGCGTCTGTCGGAAGTTTTCCCGCCGGCGGCCCCGTTGCCTTTGGCCACTTCTCCGGGTAATCCTCAGCTGTCCCGCAGGATATTTGGTGAATATCCTCAAATCCTTTCGTGGGATTTGTGTATTTCACCCTTAGAAATAACACTATTTTTATGGTATAATGTCAATAAGGAGAAGAATCGGCCCGGCGGGCGAAGGACGCCTGCCGGGTCGTCTTGTGCAAAGGAAAGGGGGACCACCCTGTGGAGCGGTATCAGAAGGGAGAATATGTGCAGTACGGCGTCAGCGGCGTCTGTCTCATTGAGGATATCCGTCGGGATAGCCTCTCAAAAAAGAACGAAGAGGAGTATTATGTCCTCAAGCCCGTGGGAGAACGGGGCTCCACCATTCTGGTGCCCACCGGCAGCGAGACCCTGGTGGGGCGGATGGCCCGCCTGCCCGGCAAGGAGGAGCTGAACGCCCTCATCGCCTCTACCCGGGAGGAGAGCCTGGCCTGGATCGACGACCGGAAGGAGCGAGGCGCCCAGTTCCAGCTGGCGGTGAAGCGGTGCGACCTCCGGGAGCTGCTGTGCCTGGTGGGCTGCATCTACCGGAAAAAGCAGGAGCTGTACGCCGCCGGGAAGAAGCTCTCCGCCGCCGACGAGAACATCCTCCGCCGGGCGGAGGGGCTCATTGAGAACGAGCTGGGCTTCGTCCTGGAGCTGGAGGGCCCCCAGGTGGGCGCCTACATCCGGGAAAAGCTGGGGATCGAGGAATGATCGTCTGACGTTGTTGACAAACCAAAAACGGGATAGTATACTATAGGCAGAAAGGCATCGCAACAAGCGGTTTTAGCCGGACTGGTTCAACAAATCATGAGAGACCGTCACCGTGCCGGGTGGCGGTTCTCGCTTTTTATACGCAACGTAAAGACATACCCGAAGATATGGAACGTCAGCGTAATAGGCATACGCCTCACCCCCTCTCGGAGATGTGCCAAAACCGCCTGCCGTAGTGCAATACCTTTCTGCTCTCCCAGTGTACCACACTCTGCAAAAAAACGTCAACCCCCGACACAGTTCGTGTCGGGGGCTGTTGTTTTTTCTGTCTGCTTACAGTCCGTCCGTTATCCGCCGAAGATGGCGCTGTATTCCTCCACGAAGGCGCTGAGCTCCTCCATGCTCATGGCTTCCATCTGATCGTCCATGGAGCCGGCGGCCTCCAGCTCTTCCTTCAGGGCGGTCTCCTGGGCGGAGCCCTCCTTGGCGAAAGCCATGGTCATGATCACGTCGTCCCCCTCGGCGTCCAGCATGGCGCCGGTAAAGCCCAGCTCCACGCAGCCGTCCTGGATGGTGCCTGTCATGGTGTTGCCGTTCTCCTCCATGGAGAAGGCAGTACCATCCACGGTGTAGGGCACTTCCTCGGTGTCGCTGCCGTCGGAGAATGTGAGCTTGCCGTCCTCCTTCAGCTCCATATAGGCTCCCGCATACCCGAACTCCTCCGGGGTCACCAGGATGGGGCCCATCTTGATGGAGACCAGATTGTAGGTGCCCAGATAGTCCGGGACTTCCTCGGCGGCGGGTTCCTCTCCGGCGCCGCTGCCGCCGCAGGCCGTCAGCGCCAGGGCCAGCAGACCGGCCAGCAGCAGGGCAAGAAGGCTTCTCTTTTTCATATTCATTCCTCCTTAAGTCACAGTGATGGACCGCCGGCGGACTTCCCCGGGGTCCGGTTACCCTGATTGTACCAAATCCCGGGAAAAAGAACAATGGGGTTTCCTTCTTTGGCACGATTCCGGGGAAAATCCCCGCTTTGGCACGATTTTGGCACAAAAAAGACAATCCCGCCGCCGGATGAGGCACAATCCTCTCCGGCGGCGGGGTCTCTGGTGTTTCGGCAGATCAGTAGGCCACGCCCCAGTAGATCATCTTCTTGGCGGCCCGCCCGCAGATGGGGCAGGTGTCAGAGAGATGCTCCTGGGCGAAGGGCATGCAGCGGGAGGTCATGCCGGCCTCCTCCTTCATCTTCATCTCGCAGTCCAGCTCCCCGCACCACATGGTCTTGATGAAGCCGCCGTGCTGGGCCTGGAGCTCCTTGGCCTCCTCCAGGGAGTGGGCCTCGAAAATATGCTCCTCCAGGTTGCGCTTGGCCCGGTCGTACAGGCCCTGGTGGATGGAATCCAGCATCTCTTTGGCGGTGTCCTCGATGCCGTCCAGGCTGACGAAGACCTTCTCGCCGCTGTCCCGGCGGACCAGGACGCACTGGTTCTTCTCGATGTCCTTGGGGCCGATCTCCACCCGGAGGGGGATGCCCTTCATCTCATACTCGGCGGCCTTCCAGCCCATGGACTGGTCGGACACGTCGATGCTGGCCCGGATCCCGGCGGCCTTCAGCCGGTCCAGCAGGGCGTTGGCGGCGTCCAGGACTCCGTCCTTGTGCATGGCCACGGGGATGACCATGGCCTGGATGGGGGCGATGCGGGGGGGCAGCACCAGGCCGTTGTTGTCGCCGTGGGTCATGATGAGGCCGCCGATGGTGCGGGTGGACATGCCCCAGGAGGTCTGATGGGGATAGTGAAGGGTGTTGTCCTTGCCGGTAAAGGTGATGTCAAAGGCCCGGGCGAAGCCGTCGCCGAAGTAGTGGCTGGTGCCGGACTGGAGGGCCTTGTGGTCGTGCATCATGCACTCCACGGTGTAGGTCTCCTCGGCGCCGTTGAACTTCTCCTTGTCGGTCTTCTGGCCCTTGACCACGGGCATGGCCAGCACGTTCTCCAGAAAGTCGGCGTAGATGTTCAGCATCCGCTGGGTCTCCTCCCGGGCCTCCTCGGCGTCGGCGTGCATGGTGTGGCCCTCCTGCCACAGGAACTCCCGGTGGCGAAGGAAGGGGCGGGAGGTCTTCTCCCACCGCAGCACGGAGCACCACTGGTTATACAGCTTGGGCAGGTCCCGGTGGGACTGGATGACGTTCTTGTAGTGCTCGCAGAACAGGGTCTCGGAGGTGGGGCGGATGCAGTACCGCTCCTCCAGCTCCTCGCTGCCGCCCATGGTGACCCAGGCGCACTCGGGGGCGAAGCCCTCCACGTGGTCCTTCTCCTTCTGGAGCAGAGACTCGGGGATGAGCACGGGGAGGTAGACGTTCTGGTGGCCGGTCTCCTTGAACCGCTTGTCCAGCTCCGCCTGGATGTTCTCCCAGATGGCGTAGCCGTAGGGCCGATAGATGAACATGCCCTTGATGGAGGAGTAGTCGATGAGCTCGGCCTTCTTGCACACGTCGGTGTACCACTGGCCGAAATCGGTCTCCATATCGGTGATCTGCTCGACCTTCTTTTTGTTGTCCTTTGCCATAGTGTTTCCGTCCTTTATATTTTTAAGTAGTTGTTTGCACAGTTATTTTGTATTGTAGGGCGACCCGGGGAAAAAGTCAATCCGTATCCGCCATTTTTCCCGGCGGACGCATAGTTTTTCCCGGCAGCCGTCAAACTAAGTCATCATCGAGAGAAGCGAGGAGACCCTATGCCCACCATCACCATCCTGGAATCCGCCCCTGTCCTGTCCCCTCTGGTCCGCGCCGCCCTGCCTTCCGGCCCGGTCCGCCTGGTGCCGCCGGGGACAGGCTGCGACCTGGCGGTGCTGGCCCCCGGCTGGAAGGGAGGCCCCCTGCCCCGGTGCCGGGTTTTGCTGACCCCGGGCCCCGGGGGAGACTGTCCCGCCGTGGTGCGCTACGGACCTTCCCTCCGGGACACCCTGACCTTCTCCAGCCTCACCGACGCCGGTCTGGTGCTGGCCCTCCAGCGGGAGGTGGTGACCCTGACCGGGGTCCGGGTGGACCGGCAGGAGATCCCCCTGGCCCGCCGGGGAGACCCCCTGGACACCCTGGCCTGGGCCGGGACCCTCCTGCTGGCCGGGGTGCCCCCGGAGGACCTGGACGCTAGGCTTGCTCCACCAGGGTCCGGACCCGGCAGCTGCGGTCCCAGGCCCCCTGGGCGTGGCCCAGGAACAGGTCCCGGAGGCAGGGGTCGGTGACGGTCTCCGCCGCCGCCAAGCTGGCCGCCACGGTCTCCTGCTCCCGGCGGAACAGGCGCCGCAGGGACCCTAAGTAGGATTTCACCGGCGGCACCCGGGCCGGCTCCGGCCAGTACCGCACCCCGGTGATGAGAAAGCAGGCGGCGGAGAGCTCCTTGGCCCGCCGGGTCTCCTCCCCGCCCAGGGCGGTCAGCGCCCGGGCCGGGACCCCGCCCGCCCGTCTGGCCAGAGCCTGGTAGAGTCGGGCCCCCGTCAGGGCCTCCCGGATGAGGCTCTGGAGCAGCCCCGCGTAATCCCGGCAGCTCTCCCCCAGCACTCCGGTCTCCCGGGGGAAATCCCCGCCCGGGGCCTCCGGCGGCGGGGCGGGCAGAGCGGGGGCGGCCTCCCCTCCGGGGTCCGTCACCGCGGGCAGGGTCTCCTCCTCCAGGGGTACGTCCTCCGCCGCGCCGCTGTGCATCACCCGCTGCCAGACCCGTTCAAAGACGGCCTTCCGGTCCTGAGCCATGCCCCTCGTCACAGCCTCCAGCGATCCTTCCATCGCAGCATCCTCCTTTCGGTTTCCCTATCCTATGCCCCGGCGGGGCCGGAGGTGCGCCGGGGAGGGTCCGGCGGTTTTTCCAAAGAATTCCCTGCCTGAGCACGAATTGTCCTTGACAGACAGGCCTTTGGGCCGTAAAATAAAATTTGGTATAAATGTACGGACATGGCGGCGGGAAACGTTTCCGTGACAACGCCGAGGGGCAGCCCGGTTTTGGGCCAGGCTCCTGGGGCGGCGTCCGAAAAACTTGTCTCCGGCTCCGTCCGTTTTCTGCGGCGTGTTCGGCACCTGGAGCGCCCGCCTTTTATGCAAATGACTGCCCTGGTCAGGGCAAAAAAACGAATCGAAGGAGGTGTGTCCCGAAACTATGCTAGCAAAAGTACTCATCGGGGTGATCGCCGCGGTCATCGCCCTTGTGATAGGTCTCTTTGCCGGGTTCCAGTATCGCAGGAACGTGGCAGAGAAGGAGATCGGCAGCGCTGAGGAAGAGGCCAAGCGCATCATGAACGAGGCCATCCGCGGCGCGGAAAGCAAGAAACGGGAGGCGCTGGTGGAGGCCAAGGAGGAGATCCTGGCCCAGAAAGCCAGCCACGAAAAGGAAGTCAACGAACGCCGGGCTCAGCTGCAGGAGCAGGAGCGCCGGCTCCAGCAGAAGGAAGAGTCCCTGGAGCGGAAGATCGAGAACGCCGAGCGGAAGGAAGAATCCTACGCCGCCCGTCTGGCCGATCTGGAGGCCTCCCGGGCTGAGGTCACCAAGCTCCAGCAGGAGCAGATGGCCACCCTGGAACGTATTTCCGGCTACACGGCGGAGGAGGCCAAAAACTACCTGCTGGCCAAGCTGGAGACCGAGGTCACCCACGAGGCGGCCATGAAGATCAAGGAGATCGAGGCCCGCTGCAAGGAGGAGGCCGACCAGAAGGCCAAAGAGATCGTCGGCCTGGCCATTCAGCGCTGCGCCGCCGACCACGTGGCCGAGGCCACCGTGTCCGTGGTGCCCCTGCCCAACGACGAGATGAAGGGCCGGATCATCGGCCGGGAGGGCCGGAACATCCGGGCCCTGGAAAACCTGACAGGAGTGGACCTGATCATCGACGACACTCCTGAGGCCATCACCGTGTCCTGCTTTGACCCCGTCCGCCGGGAGATCGCCCGGCTGGCCCTGGAGAAGCTCATCCTGGACGGCCGCATCCACCCCGCCCGCATCGAGGAGATGGTGGAGATGGCCAAGCGGGAGGTGGACGCCACCATCAAGGCCGAGGGCGAACGGGCGGTGCTGGAGACCAACGTTATGGGCCTCCACCCCGAGCTCATCAAGCTCATCGGCCGGATGAAGTACCGCACCAGCTACGGCCAGAATGTCTACAACCACTCCATCGAGGTGGCCCAGCTGGCCGGCCTCATGGCCGCCGAGGTGGGCGAGGACGTCGCCACCGCCAAACGGGCCGGTCTGCTCCACGATCTGGGCAAGGCCGTGGACCACGAGGTGGAGGGCTCCCACGTCACCATCGGCGTGGAACTGGCCAAGAAGTACAAGGAGAACGAGGCGGTGGTCCATGCCATCCACGCCCACCACAACGACGTGGAGCCGGAGACCGTCATCGCCTGCATCGTCCAGGCCGCCGACGCCATCTCTGCCGCCCGGCCCGGCGCCCGGCGGGAGAACCTGGAGAACTACATCAAGCGTCTGGAGAAGCTGGAGGAGGTCACCTCTTCCTTCCAGGGCGTGGAGAAGTCCTACGCCATCCAGGCCGGCCGCGAGGTCCGCATCATCATCCAGCCTGAGAAGGTCTCGGAGGACGAGATGGTCCTGCTGGCCCGCGAGATCGCCCAGCGCATCGAAAACGAGCTGGAGTATCCCGGACAGATCAAGGTGCATCTGCTGCGGGAGGTCAAGGTCGTCGAGTACGCGAAGTGAGTCATACGCAAACACCCTCTGCCGATTCGTGGCAGAGGGTGTTTTTTTCAGGTTTTTTTGAATTGCCCCCGGATCACTTTCCCGTTGGCGTTCCGGGCCAGCTTGTCCACGAAATGGAGGGCCCGCAGCTTCTTGAACCCGGCGCACCGGGCGTTGTGGTAGTCCATGAGCTCCCCGGCCAGGGCCTCGTCCGGGGCGTATCCCGCCGCCGGGACCACGTAGGCGGTGATCTTCTCCCCCAGGTCCCGGTCCGGCTGGCCGCACACCAGGCACTCGTACACCGCCGGGTGCCCGGAGAGGATATCTTCCAGCTCCAGGGGGCTGACCCGGTAGCCCTTGGTCTTGATCATCCCGTCGGACCGGCCCCGGAAGAACAGGAACCCGTCCTGATCCATGACGGCCAGGTCCCCGGTGTGGAACAGGTCTCCGTCCCACAGGGCCGCGTCGGCATCGGGGTCGTCCAGGTAGCCGATGGTGACCCCGGGGGGCCGGATGCCGCCGTCGGAGACGATGACGATCTCCCCCACTTCTCCCGGCGGGGCAAAGGTCCCATCCTCCCGTAAGATCTCCACATGGTACTTGGGCAGGACCTTCCCCACGGAGCCCTCCTTCCGGCCCATGTTCTTGGAGTTGGCCGCCACCAGGTTGGTCTCCGACTGGGCGTAGCCCTCGTGGACGGGCCGGCCGGTCTGGGCGGTGATGAGGGGGGGCAGGTCCGGGGGCAGTTTCTCCCCGCCGATGGCGTAGTTGGTCACCGAGGACAGGTCGTATTTGTCCATACCGATGTCCGTCCACTGGCGGTACACCGTGGGCTGGGCCATCACCCCGGTGGCCCGGGTCTCCTCCAGCAGCTTCAGAGCCAGCTCCGCCGGGAACCGATCATAGTCCAGCACCAGCAGGGCCCCCAGGTTGAGCCACTGGCCGTAAAACTTAGTGCCGGAGACGATCTCCCAGCCGGTGTCCCCGGTGGCGAAGTGGAGGGATCCGTCGTGGATGTCCTGCATGTACTTTGCCCCAAAGTGGTTGCCCAGGGCGTAGCGGTGGTCGTGGAGCACCCCCTTGGGGGTCCCGGTGGTGCCCGAGGTGAAGTAGAGGAGCATGGGGTCGTGGGCGTCGGTCTCCACCCGCTCCAGGGTGTCGGGCTGGGTCTCCAGCAGGGCGTCGAAGTCCTCGAACCCCGGCTCCGGCCCCAGGGCGAAGCGGAGGGCCACCCCGGTCCGGTCCGCGGCGGCGGCCACGGTGGGGGCGGTCTGGCCGTCCCGGCAGGTGAGGACGGCCTTCACCCTGGCCTTTTCCATGCGGTAGGCCAGGTCGTCCTCGGTGAGCCGCCAATACACCGGGGAGAGGATCAGCCCCAGCTTGTGGGCAGCCAGGGCGGCCACCCAGTATTCCCAGTGGCTCCGCAGGACCACCAGCAGCACGTCCCCCCGGACCAGGCCCCGGCTTCGGAACAGGTTGCCGGCCCGGTTGGACAGGGCGGCGATCTGGGCGAAGGTGAACCGGCGCGCTTCCCCCTTGTCGTTCCGCCAGAGCATGGCCAGGTGGTCAGAATACTCCCGGGCGATGGGGTCCAGCACGTCGTAGCCGTAGTTGAAGTTGGGGGGGTAATGATAGGTACAGGAGACCAGCCGGCCGTCGGGGTCGAAGGTCTCGGTGAGGTAACGGGACAGGATGTGGGACATGGCGCTCGCCTCTCTTTCTGTAGGGGTATCATACCATATCCGGGCAGTCTCTGGCAAGGTCAGGGAGCTTTCACCTGGTCCGACACCGCCGCCAGGGCCCGGCTGACCTCCAGCTCGCAGGCCCCGCTCCTGGCCAGGTCCCCCAGGGAGACCGTCCCCACCAGCCGCCCGGCCTCCACCACCGGCAGACGGCGCACCTGGCCCCGGGCCATCTTCTCCGCCGCCAGCCGCAGGTCGTCCCCCGGCTCCACGGACCAGGGGTACCGGGACATAAGGCGGCTCACCGGCAGGTCCCTGGGTGCCTCCTCCGCCGCCACGCACCGCAGGACGATGTCCCGGTCGGTAACCACCCCCAGCAGCTTGCCCGAGGGAGTACACACCGGGAGAAAGCCGATGTTGTGCCGGGACAGCAGCCGGGCGGCCAGGGCGGCGGACTCGTCGGGCTGGATGGTCACCGGACGGGGGCTCATGATCTCTCGGATCTGCATAAAAACACCTCGCTTTTCCCTTAGTTTGGGGAAAAGGCGAGGTGTTTATTCTTCTTTTAGCCGCAAATTCCTGACCAGCGGCCCGATCCCCCGCCAGGCAAAGGCCCGGTCGGCGTATTTTTTCCGAAACGCCTTGTTGCTCAGCTCCTCCAGCTCCTCCAGGGTCAGGGAATCCAGCAGATTTTCCCGGAACTCCGGCAGGGGAGACAGGGCCGCCTCCCGGTTCAGGGGACAGGCCCGCTGGCACAGGTCACAGCCCCACACCGTGGGGCTTTTTTTGATATGGACCTCCTCCGCCGGGGTCAAATCCCCCTTCCGCTGGGTCACCTCCGACAAGCAGATCGAGACATTGCACCCGGCCTCGGTCAGCGCTCCGGTGGGGCAGGCCTTGATACACGCCCGGCAGCCCTCGGGACAGGGCGACCCCGTCAGGGGTTCCGTGGCCGGGACCTCCAGTTCCGTGAGGACGGTGCCCAGAAACACATAGGACCCATAGGGGGGCACGAACAGCAGCCCGTTCCGCCCCACGCGCCCCACGCCGGAGAGCGCCGCCGCCGCCCGCTCGGGCACCGGGGAACTGTCCGCCCCGGGGACAAAGGCGTGGCCGGGGTATCGCTCCGCCAGGGCCTGACAGACCTGTCCCAGCCGCCGGTGAAGGACCCGGTGGTAGTCCTCCCCCCGGCTGTACAGGGCCAGATTTCCCGGCCGGTCCCCGGCGTAGTAGGGGAAGGCCGCCGTCAGGACGGTCCTGGCCCCGGGGCACAGGGCATCGATCTTTTCCCGCGCTGTTTCGTCCAGAAAAGGCTGGAGGCCGCCCAGCGAAGCGGCACCCCATGCCGCCGCGCCAGCGGCCTTCCAGAGTTCATTCATAGAAATACTCGTTGAGAGGATCAGTTGTTGTTCTTCTTGGCGTCCCGGGCCTCCATGGCGGCGATCTCCCGCTGGGCGTCCCGCAGGGACAGGTTCACACGGCCCTTCTCGTCGATGTCGGTGACCTTCACCCACACCATGTCGCCGATGTTCACCACGTCCTCCACCTTCTCTACCCGCTTCTCGGCCAGCTTGGAGATGTGGACCATGCCGTCCTTGCCGGGGGCCAGCTCCACGAAGGCGCCGAAGGTCAGGATGCGCACTACCTTGCCGTAGTACAGCATACCGACTTCAGGGACGAAGACGATGGTGTCGATCATCTTCTTGGCGGCGTCGCAGCAGGCGGCGTTCTCGGCGGAGATATAGATGGTGCCGTCGTCCTCGATGTCGATCTTGGCGCCGGACTCGGCGGTGATCTTCTGGATGACCTTGCCGCCGGAGCCGATGACCTCCCGGATCTTGTCGGGGGCGATCTTCATGGTGAGCATCTTGGGGGCGTACTGGCTGACCTCCGGCCGGGGGGCGGAGATGCAGGGGAGCATGATCTCGTCCAGGATAGCCTTCCGGGCGTCGCCGGTGATCTCCAGGGCCTCCTTGATGATGGCGTGGGACAGACCGTCGTTCTTGATATCCATCTGGATGGCGGTGATGCCGTCCTTGGTGCCGGCCACCTTGAAGTCCATCTCGCCGTGGAAGTCCTCCACGCCCTGGATGTCGATGAAGGTGGTGAAGGAGCCGTCGTCGTCCTGGATGAGGCCGCAGGAGATGCCCGCCACCGGGGCCTTGATGGGCACACCGGCGTCCATGAGGGCCAGGGTGGAGCCGCAGATGGAGCCCTGGGAGGTGGAGCCGTTGGAGGAGACCACCTCAGAGACCACCCGGATGGCATAGGGGAAGTCGTCCACCGAGGGAATCACGGGGTCCAGAGCCCGCTCGGCCAGGGCGCCGTGGCCCTTCTCCCGGCGGTTGACGCTCCGGGCGCCCCGGGCCTCGCCCACGGAGAAGGCGGGGAAGTTGTAATGGTGCATATACCGCTTCTCCTCTTCCTCCCAGATGGTGTCCAGCTTCTGGCAGGCGGAGAGGGTGTTCAGGGTGGCCACGGACAGGACCTGGGTCTGGCCCCGGGTGAAGAGGGCGGAGCCGTGGACCCGGGGCAGGACGCCCACTTCGGCGGCCAGGGGCCGGATCTCGTTCTTCTGGCGGCCGTCCACGCGATGGCCCTCCAGGAGCCAGGCCTTGACGATCTTCTTCTGGAACTTGTAGGTGATCTCGTCCAGGTACTGGTCCATCTCGGGGAACTCCTCCAGGAAGAGCTCGTGCCAGTGGTCGATGAGCTTGTTCCACCGCTCCTCCCGGACGTTCTTGTCGTCGGTGTCCATGGCGGCCTTGGCCTCGTCCATGGTGGCCTCCACGATCTTGTCGAAGAGGACCTGGTCGAAGTCGGCGTGGTCGTAGGTCATCTTCTCCTTGCCGATCTCCGCCACGATCTGGTTGATGAACTCCACCTGGGGCTTGATCTGCTCGTGAGCGGCCACGATGGCCTCGTACATCTTGTCGTCGGGCAGCTGGTCGGCCCCGGCCTCGATCATCACCACCTTGCCGGCGGTGGCGGCCACGGTCAGGTCCAGCTGGGAGACCTTCTTCTGCTCATTGGTGGGGTTCATGACGATCTGGCCGTCCACATAGCCCACCTCCAGGCAGCCGATGGGGCCGGCCCAGGGGATATTGGACACGGCCAGGCAGGCGGAGACGCCCACCATGGCGGCGGCCTCGGGGGAGCAGGCCCGGTCCACGCTCATGACGGTGCAGGTGACCACCACGTCGTTGCGGAAGTCTCCGGGGAACAGGGGCCGGATGGACCGGTCGATGACCCGGGAGGCCAGGACGGCGGGCAGGGAGGGCTGACCCTCCCGGCGGAGGAAGGAGCCGGGGATGCGGCCCACGGCGTAGAGCTTCTCCTCAAAGTCCACAGACAGGGGGAAGAAGTCGATGCCGTCTCTGGGACGGGGGGAGGCGGTGACGGCCACCAGAACAGAGGTGTCGCCGTAGCGGACCATGGCGGAGGCGTTGGCCAGCTCCGCCACCTTGCCGAACTCCAGGGAGAAGGGGCGACCGGCGATCTCGGTCTGATAGATGTGGTTGTTGAATTGCTTGTGCTTGATGATGGTTGCCATAATGGGGCTCCTTTCTTTGGTAAGATAAAGGGTCTTGCGGAGAGCCGCCTCATTTAGCATTTGAAGCTATGTCCGGCAGGACGGGCACAGGTTCAAAGGCTAAAACAAGGCGGGAGCGCTCTCCGCCGGGGAATAAACACGCCGGGGCGGTGCGGTCTTTCTCCACACCGCCCCGGACAGAATACGAGGTAGCATCTGCAAGAAAAAGCCTCGCAGAGTTCCGCTTTCCGCAGAAAGCGGAATGAAATCAAATCATTTTTTCGCCGGCTTTGCCGGAGAAAAAATACTTCTCGCGGAGGGAGTGTGTCCCATCGGCCACAGCCGATGGGACGCGCGAGCGAAGCGCAAACCCCTATTTTTCAGATGGGCAACACACATCGCCAGCAGCGCGACTCCCCCACAGAATCACGGTCCCGAAAGCCATAAAACCAATCGGGCCCATCTGAAAAATCTTACTTACGAATACCGAGTTTCGCAATGAGGGTACGATACCGCTCGATGTCCTTCTTGGCCAGATAGTCCAGCATCTTGCGGCGCTTACCGACCATCTTCAGCAGGCCCCGGCGGCTGTGATTGTCGTGGATGTGGATCTTCAGGTGCTCGGTGAGTTCCTGGATGCGGGCGGTGAGGATGGCGATCTGGACCTCAGGGGAGCCAGTATCGGTGGGATGGGTGCGGTTGGCCTCGATGACGGCCGTCTTTTCGTCTTTGCGGATCATGGTTGGTTTCCACCTTTCAAAGTATTTCCCGTGACTGAGTGACGGGTGGGTGCTGCCCCGCTGAAACGGGCGGATATCCCGGGACTAAGTCAGGGTAAAAATCGTGGGCATTGTCGCACACGTATTTTGTAGTATACCACGTGAGAGGCGGAAAGGCAAGAGATTTTTCCCGCCCCGCCCCTGCCGTTTTGGTCAGAAAAAAGGAGCGCCGAAGCACTCCTTTTGGCGGTATTTCCCTGTTTTTCTCAGCTCTCCTGGGCGGAGGGATCCTCCCCCACGGATTCGGCCTGCAGCGCCTGCTGATACATCTCCTCCAGGCGGCGGGTCTCCCGAGTCTCCCAGACGATGTTGAAGATCAGAAAGGCCATCGCCAGCACGGCGAAGACCACGCACAGGACCACCCAGTGGTCGAATACCAGTCCGCTGGCCTTGCTCATGGCCCGGATGGGGGCGGAGGCCAGTTCAACGCCGGATCTACCCATGGTCATCGCTCCTTTCGCAGAGGGGGGTGTTCGGTACGGGGCTATTATACAACAGCCGGAGCGGGGACGCAAGAGGGGGAATGTTTCGGTTTTGTTTCAGTTTTCAGGTTTCATGGCTCCAATTTGTCCCCCTTTACATTTTCCCCCCATCGTGCTAAACTGAGGACCAATTACGAGAAGGAGAGACCACCACCATGAACCTCATCGAAACCTTCGGCGGAAAGATCTCCCAGCTCTCCGCCACCGACCCGGAGCGGGCCAAGCGCCTCCTCCTTTTGGGCTGGCGGGCCAACGGGCTGAAGAACCGCCTGTCCCACAAGGGCGTTTCCCGGTCTGACCAAATGGTGTTCCAGCAGGTGAACCGGGCCATGAACAACTGCCTGGCTCACCCAAGAAAAAACGTCATGGTCAGCCTGTTCACCCCCTGCGAGATGCTTCTGACCCAGGGCCTCCAGCCCTACTCCTGCGAGGCCTTTTCCAGCTATATGTCCGGCACCATGGCCGAGCAGAACTTCCTCCGCACCGCCGAGGAGGAGGGCATCCCCACCTCCCTGTGCTCCTATCACAAAATCTTCATCGGGGCCGCCCGCACCGGCCTTATGCCCAGGCCCCGGTTCATCCTCAATACCTCCCTGGCCTGCGACGCCAACACCCTCACCTTCCGCTATCTGGCGGAGGTCTTTGACGTGCCCCATTTCAGCATCGACGTGCCCTACGACCAGTCGGACAAGGCGGTGGACTACGTGGCAGGGCAGCTGCGGGACATGGCGGCCTTCCTGGAGAAGCAGACCGGGGTCCCCGTGGACGAAAACCGGCTCATCGCCAGCCTGGCCCGCAGCAAGCGGACCATGGAGCATTACAACGCCGCCCTCACCCGCCGGGCCGGCCGGGAGCTGCGCAGCGACCTGACCTCCGAGCTCCTACGGACCGCCTCCCTCCACTTCCTTCTGGGCTCCCCCGAGAGCGAGGCGGCCATGGAGCAGATGGCGGAGGAAGCCAGGACCGCGCCCCCGACCAAGGGGGTCCAACTCCTTTGGATCCACACCACCCCCTACTGGGTGCCCCCTCTGCGGGCCATGTTCAACCGGCGGCCGGACGTCCAGATCGCCGCCTCGGACATGAGCTATGAGGCCATTGGGGACTATGACCCCGCCCGGCCCTACGAGGCCATGGCCAAGCGCCTGGTGTACTCCCCCTTTAACGGCCCCGCCCAGCGGCGGATCGACCGGGCCCTGGAGGTGGCCAGGCAGGTGGGGGCCGATGGGGCGGTGTGGTTCTGCCACTGGGGCTGCAAGCACACCCTGGGCGGCGCTCACCTGGCCAAGAAGAAGTTCGAGGAGGCCGGTCTGCCCACCCTGCTGCTGGACGGCGACAGCTGCGACCGGGCCTTCGGCGGTGAGGGCCAGGCGGCCACCCGGATGGAGGCCTTCCTTGAGCTCCTCCAGGCCCGGACCGAAAGAAGGGAGGGACTGTGATGGCACAGACCTGCTATGTCTGCAAATACACCCCCAACGAGCTGCTGCGGGCCCTGGGCGGAGACCCCGTCCTGCTGGACCAGGCCCCGGAGAACTTCGATCTGGCCGATCAGGTGGCCCACCCCAACCTGTGCGGCTTCGGCAAGGCGGTGATTCAGGCGGTCCGGGCCGGGGGCGTGAAGGAGTTGGTGCTGGTCAACTGCTGCGACACCATCCGCTCGGCCTACGACATCCTCCGGGAGTACGGGGACCTGGACTTCCTTTACCTGCTGGACCTGCTCCACGGAACCGAGGGCTGCTCGGTGGACCACGCCCGGGACCAGCTGATGGACCTGGCGGCAGCTTACGGAGCCTACAAAGGGACGGAGTTTGACCGGGAGGCCTTCTTCGCCGCCTTCGACCCCTACACCCCCGCCAAGGGCCCCCACATCGCCGTGCTGGGCGCCCACATGGGGAAGGAGCTCTTCGACCTGGTGGCAAAGACCATGCCCCTCCCGGCGGAGAACGCCACCTGCGCCAACAACCGCTCCGTGGCAAAGCCGGAGGAGGCGGCCGACTTCCCCGCCCTCATGACCGCCTACGCCCGGACCCTGCTGGGGCAGCTGCCCTGCATGCGGATGACCGACAAGACCGCCCGGCGGGCCCTGTACAACCGCCCGGACCTGGCGGGGGTGGTCTACCACACCATCAAATTCTGCGACTATTACGGCTTTGAATACGCCGATGTAAAGGAGAAGCTCACCGTGCCTGTATTGAAAATCGAATCCGACGGCACCCGCCAGAGCAAGGAGCAGCTGCGGACCCGTCTGGAGGCCTTTGCCGAGGGCCTGGCCCCCGCCGACGCCCCCGTGAAGAAGAACGCCGGGGGCAAGGGATACTTTGCCGGGGTGGACAGCGGCTCCACCACCACCGACGTGGTGATCCTGGACCGGGAAAAGACCATCGTCTCCAAGGTCATCCTGCCCACCGGGGCGGGAGCGGAGAAGGGGGCGGCAAGAGCCCTGGAGGAGGCCCTGGCCCAAGCGGGGCTCACCGAGGCCGACCTTACCGCCACGGTGACCACCGGCTACGGCCGGTCGGCCATCGACCTGGGGGACAAATCCGTCACGGAGATCACCTGCCATGCCCGGGGAGCCCATTTCCTCAACCCCGCCGTGCGGACGGTCATCGACATCGGGGGCCAGGACAGCAAGGTCATCCGCCTGGACGAGGGCGGGGGCGTGGCCTCCTTCGTGATGAACGACAAGTGCGCCGCCGGCACCGGCCGCTTCCTGGAGATGATGGCCCGGACCCTGGAGCTCTCCCTGGAGGAGATCAGCCGGGTGGGCCTGACCTGGGAGGAGGAGATCACCATCTCCTCCATGTGCACGGTGTTCGCCGACTCGGAGGTGGTCTCCCTGGTGGCCCAGAATAAGGCCATCCCGGACATCGTCCACGGCCTGAACAACTCCGTGGCCGCCCGGGCCGCCGCCCTGTTCCGCCGGGTAAAGGGCCAGGCGGTGTGCATGATGACCGGCGGCGTGGCAAGGAACCAGGGCGTGGTGAAGGCCATCGAGGCCGCCCTGGAGATGCCCCTGTACATCCACGAGGACTCCCAGGTCTGCGGGGCGTTGGGCGCGGCCCTGTTCGCCTCGGAGCTGGGGTGAGAATAACAGAAGGCCCCCGGTCTCTGTCTGGGCTTCAGACGGAGACCGGGGGATTTTTTTGTTTTCCGCTTAGTTGAGGGTGAAAGCCACCCGGTTATTGGACTCAGCCATACGGGAGACGATGGCGGCGGACTCGGCCCGGGTGATGTAGGAGGACGGGGAGAAGGTGCCCCGCACATCGCTGCCTGTGAGGATGCCCGCCCGGTAGAGCTTATAGACGCTGGGGGCGCAGCTGGCAGTCATGGGCACATCGGGGACGGCGTTGTCTCCCACGGTGTTGATGGGGTAGAGGCCGTCGCCGGGGAGGGCATTGGCGAAGATCTCGGCATACTGCGCCCGGGTGGCCTTTTGGGTCACGTCGGAGTTGTAATAGGCATAGCTGATGACGCCGTTCTGATAGGCGTAATCCAGATAGACCTGGTACCATTTGGAGCCGGTCTGGACGAAGCTCTCGCTGCCGGTGGTGTAGATGCTGTGGATCCGGGCGGCCATGGTGACGGCCTCGGCCACAGTGACGTTGCCGTAGGGATTGAAGGTGGCGGCGCTGTTGCCCTTCATCAGGGAGAAGGCAAAGGCCTCCGCCACGTTGTCGGTAAACCACTGGTTGGCGCTCACGTCGGTAAACTGCCCCTGGTGATAGACCGTCTGCCGGGGGAAGTGGACCTCCGGGATAGCGGTGGGGTCAGGGTCCACCGGCGTGGGATCAGGATCGATCACAGGGTCGGGCTCCACCACTGGCTCGGGGGGGACAATAGGGTCAGGTTCTGTCACCGGCTCGGGGGTGACGACCGGGTCCGGTTCGGCGGGCGCAGTCTGGGCGGCGTTTTTATAATCGGCCTCCAGGGCGGTCCAGGTGTTGACGCCGCAGATGCCGTCGGCCTCCAGGCCCTTTTTGGCCTGATAGGCTTTCAGGGCGTTCAGGGAGGCGTCGCCAAAGATCCCGTCCACCACCAGCCCGGCGTTGTTGACGGCGTTGAGCATGGTCTGCATGTCCTTCACGTCATCCCCCTTGGTGGTGAAGCCGTACCCCACTCTGGGGCGGGAGGACGCGGCGGGCGCCGGGGCGGTGGCCGCTTGATAATCGGCCTCCAGGGCGGCCCAGGTCTTTTCCCCCACGATGCCGTCGGCGGTCAGGCCCTTTTTGGTCTGGTATGCCTTGACGGCACTTTCCGTCTTGGTCCCAAAAATGCCGTCGGTGTCCAGACCGGCGTTGTTGACCTTGTTGAGCATCGTCTGGAGATTGGTCACTGCCGCGCCGGAGGTGGTATATCCTTTCCCAATGATGGGATGGGCACCGACGCCGGCGCTGACGCCGTCCTTCACATGGATAAACCCGGTAAAGGTGGACGCGGCCACGGTGCGGGTACCATAGGTTCCGCGGTTAGAGGTGTTCCAGTTATACTCTTCCACCGTGACGTTGCTCCCGTTGACAGCGGAGACCCAGGCCACATGGCCGTTGCTGCCGCCGTTGTACCAGGCGATGGCTCCCACCGCCGGGGTACTGTTCACGGCAAAGCCCATGGAGCGAAAGGCTGTTCCCCAATACTTTGCGTTGCCCAGCCGGGTCCCGTTGCCGTTGTTGTCGTTCTTATCCGTGTTGTTGACCACGTTGGTCCGCGTTCCGTTCACGATCACATACTGGTTGCGAAAGGTGACGCCATTCCGGCTCTCCATGCACCACGCCACAAACGAGGTGCATTCCCGGTTGTAGAACCCCCAGCGGTCCGCCGTTGCGTCCAGGGCCAAGTTCTTATACTCGTTGGGATAGTCGTCCGCCGCGCCGGCCGGCACGGAAACCACCGACACCAGCGACAGACACATCGTCAGCGCCATCACCAAACCCGTCAGTCTTCGCATCATCCTCCGCATCCTCCTTTTCAACCCACCGTGCGCAGCTTCCGTGCCGCGCGGTTGTTTGAACTCTGTTATTATTATATCATTACAAAAGCAAGGTTATCAAGACAAAAAATCAAGACCCGGCGCCGGTCCCGGGGGCCGACGCTGGGTCTTTTCCTGTCTGTGTCTCTTCCTTACGCGTCCATCTCCACCGCGCCGCTGGTCTTGCCGGTGAGCTGCTCCACGTCGATGCGGATGACGGCGGTGCGGGCGATGGTCTTCTCCAGGAAGTCCATGCCCTCGGGGATGGCGCCGGGGCCGCAGAGCCGGTCCACGAAGGTCTTCATGGCCAGATACCGCTCGTCGGGGTCCTCCACCAGCGTGGCCTTGCCGAAGGCCACCACGCTGGTGAACCGGGCCGTCACCATCTTGGGTACCACCTGGGCGTCCAGGATGGCGGAGAAGCAGACCTTGCTGTCCTTCTGGACGCAGTCGATCTTATACCCCACCTTGGCGGAGTGGATGTAGATCTTCCCGTCCAGGTAGACGTAGTTCACCGGCACGGCGTAGGGGTAGCCGTCGTCGCCGTTGACGGCCAGGGTGCCGTGATGGCCCTGGGCGAAGGCGGCCTTGGCGGCCTCGTCGGTCATCTGGCGCTTGATCTTGTGCATTTTGCGTTCCATGCTGGGGTCCTCCTTTAATTTTTTCGGGGTCTCCCCCCATCTTTACCCATTCAGTATAGCAGGTCCTCGGGGAAAAGATGTTGCGCAGACAACGATTCTCGGTTTTTTCTCCCCTGGAAGCAAAAAAGAGACCCGCCACGCCGGGCAGCGGGGCAGGTCTCTATAAGATCATTTGCTTTTCGTTGTCATTTCCCCAGTACGTTCTCGCAGAACCGCTGGAGCATGGCCGCCAGCTGAGCCCGGGTCAGGGAGCCGGTGGGGTCCAGACGGCCGTCGCCGGTGCCGTTGATGAGGCCGGCGCCCACGGCCCAGTACATGGCCTCCACGCAGTCGTCCCGCACCTGATCCCAGTCGGGGAAGATGGCCACGGCGGCCGGGGTCTTGCTGCCCTTATACTGGGCGTAGCGGTAGAGCATCTGGGCCAGCTCCTGCCGCTCCATGGTCCGGCCGGGACGGAACCGTCCGTCCTCCTCCGGGTCGGCGATCTTGACCCCCACGGCCCACCGGACGGCGGTGCCGTACCAGGAATCCTCCGGCACATCGGAGAAGGTCTTCCCGCCGTTGACCAAGGGAGAGCCCTCCAGGCGGTAGAGGATGGTGACCACCTGGGCCCGGTTGATGTACCCCGCGGGGGTAAAGGCTCCGTCGCCGGTGCCGGTCATGAGGCCCTTGCTGCACACATAGTCGGTGTAGACCCAGGCCCAGTGGGCCAGGCTCACATCCTTGAAGCGGGTGTTGTCCGCCGCCAGGGAGGCGGAGACGAAGGCATCCCACCCCATGGCCCGGATCTCGTCGATGGTCTGATAGGCCAGAACCTCGCCGGGCGCCTGGAGGAGCCGGGCGGCGTCCTCCGGCCGAAAGGCGGCGAAGAGGCTGTCGTATCTGGTTTTCTGGGTGACGGTCCCGCTGTTGCCGGACTGCTCCGCGGTGAGCACCGTCTCGGCGGCCACCCGGCCGCCGCTGAGGGTGTAGTAGACCCCCTCATAGACGCCGTTCCGGTTGGTGAGCTGGTAGAGCCCGGGGTATCCGGAGCCCGGGGCGAACCGGTCCGCCGGGCCGGAGACACCGGCGCTGCCGGCGTACTGGAGGCTGGAGTAGGAGGCGGTGTAGACGTAAGCGGTCCGGTCGGCGGCGGTGTCGGCGTTGTTCCGGGCCAGCAGCTCGGGGATGCCGTCGCCGTCCATGTCGTGAAGGGCGAAGGCGGGGGCCGTGTCATACCAGGTCTGGTCGGATTTCCGGTAGCCGTTCTCCAGCACGAAGGCCTTGCAGGCGGCGGACCAGGCGGGGGAGGCGCTGCCGGTGTCGGACTTTTCCGCGGCGGAGGCGGCCAGAGGCACGGCCAGGGCCAGCGCGAGGATGAGACAGACGAAACGCTGCTTCATAGGGACCCTCCTTTCTTCTGGGGGATACACGCGAAACGCGGTGGGTTTGTTGGAAGGACCATTTCGGTCAGCATCATTATAATACTGATCTCCGATAAAAATATTTTTTTTATCGGCCACGGCTATCAGCCGCACAAACTGTGCGGCTGCCATGGGCGAAGGCCCATGGCAATAAAAACAGTTTTAATGTTTTTATCAGAGAATAGTATAACACCCTTCTGTCTCTTTGCGCTTTACAGTTTTGTTACATTTTGTTACGCCTCCCAGGGCGAAAAAAACGCCCGGACGGTCTCCCGCCCGGGCGCAGATGGGTATGGTCTTACTTTTTGCTCTCCAGCAGCTTGTTCAGCTCGTCCATAAAGGTGTTGATGTCCTTAAACTGGCGATACACCGAGGCGAAGCGGACGTAGGCCACCTCGTCCAGGTCCCGGAGGCGCTCCATGACCAGCTCCCCGATGCGGGTGCTGCTGACCTCACCCCCCAGCTCGTTCTGAAGCTCCTGCTCAATCTCGTCCGCCGCCTTTTCCAGCAGGGACAGGGACACCGACCGCTTCTCGCAGGCCTTGAGCATACTGCCCAGGAGCTTGCCCCGGTCGAAGGCCTGCCGGGCGCCGCTTTTTTTGATGACCACCAGGGGGAGCATCTCCACGGTCTCGTAGGTGGTGAAGCGGTTCTTGCAGGCGAGGCATTGCCGACGGCGGCGGATGCTGGTGCCGTCGTTGGCGGGGCGGGAATCGATGACCTTGCTGTCCAGGGTGGCGCAGAACGGACACTTCATGTTCTTTCCCTCCTTGCTTGGGGTGCCAAGCAGTATGTTGAGTATAGTATAGCATATTGACGCTATATTTTGTATCCTTTTTCGACAAAAAACCGGGTTTTTTCGGGAAAAATCGGGTTTGCCGGGAGGGGATCGATCTCTGCTTGCCCGGATGCAGGGCGGGCAGCCCCGCGGGTCAAGCTGCCCGGGGGGCAGATTGGTTCCATCATAAGGCGAAGCCACCTTACATCACAGGGGATGATTCCGCTTCATCCCCTGCTCACAGGGAGGAGGGCTCCCCCTCCCGCAGCCGCCGGTCCTTCAGCAGCTCCCACTGCTCCCGGAACAGCCGATTCCGCCGGGCCAGGATCTCCGGACCCTCCCCGGGGGCGTAGTCATAAAACCCCGCCCCGGCTTTGACCCCCAGCCGCCCGGCGGCGGTGAGCTCCGCCAGGACCTGGCTCTCAGTCTCGGCCCCCAAATCGGGGAAGAGATACTGACTGACCGCGTTGAGGATGTCCACACCCCCCAGGTCCCCGGTCTCAAAGGGCCCCAGAATGGAGTACCGGAAGCCGGGGCCGTACTTCATGGCCGCGTCGATCTCCTCCGGCCCCGCCGCTCCCATAGCCAGGATGTGAAGAGCCTCCCGGAGCACCGCGTACTGAAGCCGGTTGCCCAAAATCCCCAGGATGTCCTTTTTCACGATGACCGGGCGCTTCTCCAGGGACAGGGCCAGCTCCCGCACAGCCTGAGCGGTTTCGTCCCTGGTCTCCTCCCCCTTGGTGATCTCCACCAGGGGCAGCAGATCCGGGGGATTCCAGAAGTGCATCCCGCAGAACCGGCCGGGATCCTTCACCGCCCGGGCGATGTCCGACACCCGCAGGCCGGAGGTGTTGGTGGTCAGCAGGGCGGTCTCCGGCGCCAGAGCGGAGACCTTCTCCCAGAAGGTATGCTTGACCTCCAGGTCCTCGGCGATGTTCTCGATGACGAACCCGGCGGTCTCGTAGACGGCAAAGTCCGTGGTATAGGCGATGCGGCCCTGGACGGTCTCCGGGTCCTCCTCCAGCGCCCCCTGGTCCCGGGCGGCGGCCAGGTCCCGGGCGATGGCCTCTCCGGCCTTGTCTAGGGAGACCTGACGACGGTTCCACAGGGTCACCTCCCAGCCGTACTGGGCAAAAAGCCGGGTGAGGACCACACCCATGGTGCCCGCGCCGGCGACAACGATGTTTTTCATGGCAGTCTGCTCCTTATCATAGATATTACTCCGGCTACAAAGCATTGACAAAAACCCTGCGCTTCCCATGGCCGGAGGAATCGGTGCCACGCCTTGCGGCTGCCCCCTTTGCGGCGAGCAAGGCGGCTCTGAATCCATTGGATTGCTTTGGCCATTTTGAAGGGCCGAAGCAATCGTTGGGGGTCTTTGCCGGTATGGTACCACAAAGGCCCGCGGCCTGGCAAGAGGCGGGGACCGCGGATTTTTCTTCCCCTTTTTTAAATTTCCTCTTGACAACCGGCAAAATTGTGCTATTGTATTAAGTGCCTAATACAGAAATACAAAGGAGGGACGGCTATGCCCTGGGAATTTCGCGGGGATCAGCCCATCTACGCCCAGCTCATGGATCAGCTCCGGCGGCGCATCGTCTCCGGGGACCTGCCCCCGGGGGCCCGGCTGCCCTCGGTGCGGGACCTGGCGGCGGAGGCGGGGGTCAACCCCAACACTGTGCAGCGGGCCCTGGCGGAGATGGAGCGGCTGGGCCTGGTCCGCAGCCAGCGGACGGCGGGGCGGTTCGTCACCGAGGACGAGGCCGTCATCCGGTCCCTGCGGCAGGACCTGGCCCGGGCCCAGATGGGGACCTTCCTGGCGGGGATGGCCCAGCTGGGCTTCCGTCGGGAGGAGATCATGCAGATGCTGGAAGAGGAAGGAGGCAGTCTATGAATCGACTGGAATGCAGGGGCCTGACCAAACAGTTCGGGGCCCTGACCGCCCTGGATGACGTGAGCTTCGCCATCCAGCCGGGGCGGATCGTGGGTCTGCTGGGGCCCAACGGCAGCGGGAAGACCACCCTCATCAAGCTGGCCACCGGCCTGCTGGTGCCCACGGAGGGGGAGATCCTCATCAACGACCAGGCCCCCGGGCCGGAGACCAAAGGGATGGTGGCCTATCTGCCGGAGCGGCCCAGCCTGCCCCAGTGGATGACAGTAAAGGGGCTCCAGGACTTTTACGAGGACTTCTTCCCCGACTTCCGCCGGGAGGTCAGCGGGGAGATGCTGGACCGGCTGGAGATCTCCCCCAAGCGAAAGTACAAGCAGCTCTCCAAGGGCACCCGGGAGAAGGTCCAGCTGATCCTGACCATGAGCCGGAAGGCCCAGCTGTATCTGCTGGACGAGCCCATCGGCGGGGTGGACCCGGCGGCCCGGGACTACATCCTGGACACCATCATCCGGGGGTATGACCCGGAGTCTTCGGTGATCCTGTCCACCCACCTGATCGCGGACATTGAGCGGGTGTTGGATGACGTGATCTTCCTGGACCGGGGCCGCCTGACCCTGACGGGGTCCGCCGACCAGGTCCGGGAGCAGAAGGGTATGAGTATCGACGCGCTGTTCCGGGAGGTGTACCGATGCTGAGAAAACTGATGAAATACGAGCTCATGGCCACCGCCCGGGTGATGCTCCCCCTGTATCTGGCGGTGGCGGCCCTGGCGGCGGCGGTGCGGCTGCTGGCGGTGTGGTCGGACAGCGTCCACTTTGAGTCCGTCCTGACCGTTGACCCGGTGAACCTGCTGCTGGTGCTGGTGACCGTGGCCTTCTTTGTGGCCATGATCGCCGTGCCCATCGCGGCGGTGGTGCTGATGGTCCTCCGGTTCAAGACCAACCTGCTCTCCGACGAGGGCTATGTGATGTTCACCCTGCCCGTCTCCCCCCACAAGCTGGTGTGGTCCAAGCTGCTGACCTCGGCGGTGTGGTTCATCGGCGCGGCCCTGGTGGACACGCTGGCGGTGCTGATCCTGGCGGCGGACCAGGACCTGTTCCAGGGGATCATGGACTTCTTCCGGTCCCTGTTCGCGGACCTGACCGCCTATTACGCCGCCAACGGCGCCCTGGTGATCGCAGAGATCGTGATCCTGGTGCTGACGGCCTGCTTCTGCGAGTGTCTGGAGTTCTACTGCCCCATGGCCATCGGCCACAGCTTTGCCCGGCACAAGGTGTTGCTGTCGGTGGTGTTTTTCTTCGTGATCCAGGCTGTCACCCAGGCCGTGTGGGTGTGCTTGGTCACAGCGGGCGTCCCCTTTGCGGAGGACCTTGGCACCTTCCTGTCCTCCCTCTCCCCGGCGGTGACCGTCCACGGCACGATGTGGCTGAGCATCCTCTTCTGCCTGATCTACGGCGGCGTCCTGTACGCCATCACCATCCGGATGCTCCACCGGCACCTGAATCTGGAGTGAGCGGGGCGCGGTGCCCCCAGCAATTACAGCGTTTCAGCCGGTCCCCCGGGGTTTGACAAGCCCCGGGGGACTGTGTTACCGTAGAAGAAACCAACCACAGGAGGAACCGCCATGAACATCCAGATCTTCGGCAAGGCCAAGAGCTTCGACACGAAGAAGGCCGAGCGTTATTTCAAGGAACGCCGGGTGAAATTCCAGGCCATCGACCTGAAAAAGACCGGCATCAGCAAAGGGGAGCTGACCTCCGTGCTGCGGTGCGTGAAGCTGGAGGACCTGCTGGACCCCGGCCACCCCGACGCCCCCCTGCTGGCCTACCTGGCCTACCCCCAGGACAAAATCGAAAAGATCCTGGAGGACGGCACCCTGCTGCGGGCCCCCATCGTCCGCAACGGCAAGCAGGCCACCGTGGGCTATCAGCCCGACGTGTGGAAGACCTGGGAATAATCCAGACCCGGTTTTGGGACAGACCCGACAATTCCCTCTTGCAAAGATAGAACATTCGTTCTATAATGGCCCTGTTGATATCGAGAACGGCACGGCGCCCGTGCCTGCGAAGGAGGGACCATTATGGCCAAGCATCACACCGACCAGCGGGACCGGACCTTATCCCTGGCCCGCATTCTGTTCACGGAAACCGATGAGGCCCACCCCATGCCTCTCACCGCCCTGGCCGCCCGGCTGGAGGAGGCGGGCATCCGGGCGGAGCGAAAGAGCCTGTACCGGGACCTGGCCGCCCTGAAGCGCCACGGCCTGGAGGTGGAGTACCAGCCCGGCCACGGCGGCGGATGGTATCTCACCGGCCGGACCTTTGACCGGCGGGAGCTGCGGCAGGTGGTGGACGCGGTGGCCGCCCACCCCTGGCTGACGGACCCCGACCGGGCCTCCCTGCTGGACAAGCTGACCTCCCTGGCCCCCGCCCATCTGCGGGCCGGGCTGCGGCGGCCGGTGCTGCGGGCCCGCCGGGACCCGGAGGAGGCCCAGGCCGTCCGGGAGGTCCTGGACAAGATCCACGCCGCCCTCCAGGCGGAACGGGCCCTGACCTTCTACCCCGTGGACTGGAACCCGGAGAAGATGCGGGTGGCCACGGAGGGCCGGAAGGTGGTGAGCCCCAAGGGGCTGCTGTGGGAGAAGGAGCGGTACGCCCTGCTGGCCTGGGACCACCACGCCAAGGCCCTGGGGCTGTTCTACCCCCACCGGATGGCCCAGGTCCAGGTGATGGGGATGCCCGCCCAGGGGCCGGAGGTCAACCTCCGCCACTGGATCGACGCCCCCTTCGGTCTGGACCCGGACCTGCGCTGTCGGGTGCGCCTGCGGTGCGGCCGGGCGCTGACCGGCCAGTTGGTGGACACCTTTGGACGGGAGACGGTGCTGCTGCCGTCGGAGGACGGGGAGACCGTCACCCTGGCCCCCGAGGTGGTCATGGGCCCGGACTTCTGGGCCTGGCTCACCACCCTTGGCGACCAGGTGGAGGTCCTCTCCCCGCCCTGGGCCGCCCGGCTGTGGGAGGAGCGCTACCGCCCCCGCCTGCCCGGCGGACGGGGCGCCCAGCCGACGAAGGCCGGGTGAACATAAACAAAAAACTGCGGGATCCCTGTTCGGAAAAGGGATCCCGCAGTTTTGTTTTTCATTCAATACAGCCGGTCCAGACGACGGATCAGCTCCGCCACGCAGCTCTCGTTGCAGGAGGGCAGGATCACCGCTCCCCAGTCCTTCACCTCGTCGTAGCAGTCCGCCGGGGCAAAGGGGATGGCAGACACCGCCAGCATGGGGATGTCGTTGATGCCGTTTCCCACGCAGTAGATGTGTTTGGGGTCCACCCCCATCCGTTGGGCCACCCGCTCCACGCACAGGCCCTTGTTGGCCCCTTTGCCGGTGATCTCCAGCAGGTAGGGGTTGGAGAAGGTGATCTCATACTCCCCGCTCCAGTGGGTGAGCATATAGTCCTCCACCTTCATGAGATACCCCGGGTCCGTGTGCTGAAGGATGACCTTGATCCAGGGTGTGGGCATGGCGGCGATCTCCCGGGGGATGCCGGTGAGACGGCAGCGCTTCAGGTGCTTTTCCGTGGCAAGGTTTGCCCGGAAGGTATAGACCCGCTCCTGGCCGTCGGCCTCCTGGTGATAGGCCTCGAAGCCCACCTGGGGAAAGGCGGCGCACACCTGCTCCAGATGACCGGCGATAGCGTCGGGCAGGGTCTTTTTCCACAGGGTCTCGCCGGTGGCAAAGTCGTAGATCACCGCGCCGTTGGCCAGGATCACCGGGGCGTTCACCGGCAGCCGCTCCAGCTCCATCTGAATGGAGAAATTGTGGAGGGACCGGCCGGTGGAGATGGTGAACAGTCCACCTTCCCGGAGGAAACCGTCGATGGCCTCCCGGTTTTCCCGGGAAATGCTGCCCTGCTTGTCATACAGTGTGTCGTCGTAGTCCGTGGCCAGCAGGACCCCGTCAAACTTGCCCATGGCTGTTCCCTCCCTTCCCTGAATTTCGCGGAATGACTTATATTTTACTGTAATCTGGCGCACCTTGTCAAGGTGGCGGTGAAGTAGTCCGGCAGGGGACTCTCCACCGTGATCCGCTCCCCGGTCCGGGGGTGGACAAAGGACAGCCGCCGGGCGTGGAGACACTGGCCCGCCAGCTCCGGGAAGCCCTTCCGCATCCCGCCGTACACCGGGTCTCCCAGGACGGGATGCCCCCGATGGGCCAGATGGACCCGGATCTGATGGGTCCGGCCGGTCTCCAGGCGGCATTGCAGGTGGGTGTAGCCGGCAAACCGCTCCAGCACCGTCCAGTGGGTGACCGCCGGACGGCCGGACTGGTAGTTGACGGCCATGCGCTTCCGGTCAGTCTGGTGCCGGGCGATGGGCAGGTCGATGGTGCCCTCGTCCTCCCGGAAGCCGCCGATGGCCACGGCCTCATACTCCCGGTAAAGGGAGTGGTCCCGCAGCTGGTCGGCCAGGGCGATGTGGGCCGCGTCGTTCTTGGCGATGATGAGCAGGCCGCTGGTGTCCCGGTCGATGCGGTGGACGATCCCCGGGCGGATGACCCCGTTGATCCCCGACAGGCTCTGGCCGCAGTGGTGGAGCAGGGCGTTGACCAGGGTGCCGTCGGGGTGGCCCGGGGCGGGATGGACCACCAGACCCACGGGCTTGTTGACCACGATGACGTCCTGGTCCTCGAAGACCACGTCGATGGGGATGTCCTGGGGCTGGACCTCCAGGGGCACCGGGTCGGGGATGACCACGGTGATCTGGTCCCCGATGTCCAGCTTCTGGTTCTTCTTCAGGGGCTTGCCCTCCCGGTAGACTCTCCCCTCTTCCATAAGCCGCTGGGCGGCGGAGCGGGTCAGGTCCGGCAGGACCTTGGCCAGAAAGAGGTCGGCCCGCTGTCCGTGCTGCTGGGCGGTGAGGTGGATGGTCATTTGCGCCCCTCCTTGTCTCCGGTGAAGAGCACCGTCAGCACCAGCAGGACGCCGCCGATGACCACCCCGATGTCCGCCACGTTGAACACGGGGAAGTTCATGAAGGTGGTCTCGAACATATCCGTCACGTAGCCGAAGGCCAGCCGGTCGATGAAGTTCCCCGCCGCCCCCGCCAGCAGGAGGGACAGGGAGAGCATCCCCATGCGGTTGGGCAGCACCCGCAGCAGCAGCAGAACCAGCAGCACCACCGTGGCGATCCCGGAGAGGACCGTGAGGATCCAGGTGGCGGAGCTGAGGATGGAGAAGGCCGCGCCGGTGTTGCGGATGTAGGTCAGGTCAAAGCCCGGCAGAAAGGCGTGGCTGGTGTGGAGGGGGATGGTCAGCCGAACCAGGAACTTTACGCCCTGGTCCAGGGCCACCCAGACCACAGCGAAGATGAGGTAACCGATCATTGTGTGTCCTCCCCTATGGGTGGTAGTTGGAAGCGGCCGGCCCTACGGCCGGCCGCTGATAGTCTCGCAGAGTTCCGTTTTCCGCAGAAAACGGAATACAATTCAATCTTTTTTTCGCCGGGCAAGGTGAATTGGCCGAAGGCCAAGAGAGGGTGGCCCGGGCCATCTCCCGGTGAAAAAACTTCTCGCGGAGCGAACGTGCGGGCTGAAAGCCTGTGCGCTGAGCAAAGCGCAATCCTCTCGTTTTGAAGCCCTCCGGTGTATACAGAGTTTCTAAACGGCAAAGCCGCTAAGAAACTCTAGTAAGCGAAGCGGGTTCAAAACGCCGAGAGCACCCGGGCGCAGCGGGGGCACAGGCCGTCGCTGTTCACGGTGGGCAGCACCTTCCAGCACCGCTGGCACTTCTCGCCGGGGGCGGGGGTCACGGAGGCGGCAATGCTGTCGCCCACGGTCACCGTCGCCTGGGAGACGATGAGCAGGTCCGCCAGGGCCTCGGGGTCCATGTCCGCCAGGAAGGCGTCCTCGGCGGGCACTGTCAGGGCGATGCTGCCCTCCAGGCTCTTGCCCACCTTCTTCTCGTTCCGGGCGGTCTCCAGGACGCCGTTGACCTCGTCCTTCACCGCGATGATCTTGTCCCACTTGGCCATGGCGGCCTCGTCCAGGGCGTAGTCGGCAAAGGGCTGATTCATGTCGTTGAAGAGCACGTTCCGGCCGTCGTCCCCGTCCCGGTGGGGCATGGCCTGCCAGATCTCGTCGCCGGTGAAGCAGAGGATGGGGGCCATGAGCTTGGTCATGGTGTCCAGGATGAGATACAGGGCGGTCTGGGCGGAGCGGCGGAGTTGGGCGTCCTTCCCCTCGCAGTACAGACGGTCCTTGATGATGTCCAGGTAGAAGTTGGACATCTCCACCACGCAGAAGTCGTTGACGGCGTGGGTGATGACGGAGAACTCATAGTCGTCATAGGCCTGGAAGCACCGGCCGATGAGGACGTTGAGTCGGGTGATGGCCCAGCGGTCCAGCTCCTCCATATCGGCGGGGGCCACCAGGGCGTTGGGGTCGAAGCCGTCCAGGTTGCCCAGGCAGTACCGGGCGGTGTTGCGGAACTTCAGGTAGTTCTGGGAGAGCTGCTTGAAGATCTTGTCGGAGCAGCGCACGTCGGCGTGGTAGTCGGCGGAGGCGGCCCACAGGCGCAGCAGGTCCGCGCCGTACTTGTTCATGATCTCATAGGGGTCCATGCCGTTGCCCAGGGACTTGTGCATGGCCTTGCCCTCGCCGTCCACGGTCCAGCCGTGGGTGAGGCACTCCTTAAAGGGGGCCTTGGCCACGCCGGTGGAGCCCACGGCGGTGAGCAGGGCCGCCTGGAACCAGCCGCGGTACTGATCCAGACCCTCCATGTACATGTCGGCAGGCCAGAAGCCCTGGTCCCGCTTCATGGCGGCCACGTGGGAGGAGCCGGAGTCGAACCAGCCGTCCAGGGTGTCGTCCTCCCGGGTGAAGCCGTTGGACTTGCCGCAGTGGGGGCAGGTGAACCCGGCGGGGAGGATGTCCATGGCGGTCTTTTCAAACCAGGCGTTGGAGCCCTCCTTGCCGAAGAGGTCGGAGATGATCTGGATGGTCTCGTCGGTGACGATGGGCTTTCCGCAGTCGTCGCAGTAGACCACGGGGATGGGCAGGCCCCATCTTCTCTGGCGGGAGATGCACCAGTCAGTGCGCTCCCGGACCATGGCCTTCATCCGGTCCAGGCCCCAGGCGGGGACCCAGCGGACCTCGTCGCAGGCGGCGCAGGCCTCATCCTTAAAGGACTCCACGGAGCAGAACCACTGGGGGGTGGCCCGGAAGATGATGGGCTTCTTGCAGCGCCAGCAGTGGGGATAGGAGTGGGTGATCTCCTCGGAGGCGAAGAGCACGCCGCTCTCCTTCATGTCCGCCAGGATGATGGGGTTGGACTCCTCGGTCTTCAGGCCCGCGTACTTGCCGGCGTAGTCGGTGTGGCGGCCCCGGTCGTCCACGGGGACCACCATGTCCATGCCGTAGCGCTTGCAGGTCTGGTAGTCATCGGCGCCGAAGCCGGGGGCGGTGTGGACGCAGCCGGTGCCGGAGTCCATGGTGACGTAGTCGGCCAGCACCAGACGGGAGGTCTTGGGCAGGAAGGGGTGGTCGGCCAGCATATTCTCGAAGAAGGAGCCGGGGTGGCTCTCCAGGATCTCATAGTCGGGGTGGCCGCCGATGCCCATGACCTTCTCGGTGAGGGCTTTGGCCATGATGTAGGTCTCCCCGTTGTCCTTGGCCTTGGCCAGCACGTACTCCTCATCGGGGTGGAGGGCGATGGCCAGGTTGCCGGGGAGGGTCCAGATGGTGGTGGTCCAGATCACGAAGAAGGTGGTCGCCTTGTCGGCCCCGGGAAGCTTGCCCTGGTCATCCTTCAGGGGAAACTTGACGAAGGCGGTGGTGCAGGGGTCGTCCTGGTACTCGATCTCGGCCTCGGCCAGGGCGGTCTCGTCGTGGGGGCACCAGTACACGGGCTTGAGGCCCTTGTAGATGTAGCCCTTCTTGAACATCTCCCCGAAGACCTTCACCTCCTCGGCCTCAAAGCCGGGGTTCATGGTCAGGTAGGGGTGCTCCCAGTCCCCCACAACGCCCATCCGCTGGAAGCCCTCGGCCTGGATGTCCACATACTTCTGGGCGAAGGCATGGCAGGCGGAGCGGAACTCGGGCACGGGCATCTTCTTGTGGTTGAGCTTGTTCTGCTTGATGATGGCGGACTCGATGGGCATGCCGTGGTTGTCCCAGCCGGGGATATAGGGGGTGTAGTAGCCCCGCATGGCGTAGGACCGGACGATGATGTCCTTGATGGACTTGTTCAGGGCATGCCCCATGTGGAGGGCGCCGTTGGAGAAGGGAGGGCCGTCGTGAAGAGCGAACCGGGGCTTGCCCTGGTTCTTCTTCAGCAGCTCGCCATAGATGTCGATCTTCTTCCACCGCTCCAGCATCTCCGGCTCCCGCTTGGGCAGGCCGGCCCGCATGGGGAAGTCGGTCTTGGGCAGGTTGATGGTGGCGTTGTAATCCTGGGCCATTGTTATCATTCCTCTTCTGTGTTAATGTAAATGTAACGCACGGAACCCGCCCGTGAAAACGGCCAGGTTCCGTGTGGTTTTTCTATCGAATTGCGGCAGGGCTCATTCGTCCCCATCCTCGTCGAACTGGATCTGGTCAAAGACCTTGGCGGCCTCCGGATCCTCTCCCTGGGCCTGCTCCTCCGGCTGGCTGGCCTGGGGGGCGGGCTGGGGCGGGGCGGCCTGGGCCTCTCTGGCTGCCTGCACGTCGGCGGCGGTCAGGGTGGAGAGGGAGCCGATGTAGGACAGCTCCTGGGTATAGAGCTCCTTGAGCTTGGCCACATAGGCGGTGGTGGCCGCCCGGGCTGCGTCCAGACGGGCCTCCTCGTTGGCCACGCTCTCCCGCAGGGCGTCCAGCTTGGCCTGCTCGGCCTCCTCCTGCCGGACCAGCTGGGCCCGCAGGGCGTCGCTCTGCTGCTGGGCCTCGCTCATGGCGGCCTCGATGGCGGCGGCCTTCTTGGCCTCGCCCTCCTGGACCAGCTCATCCGCCATCTGCTGGGCGGAGTGAAGGGCCTTGCGCATGGCGTCCTCGGTGGAGCGGTATTCCTCCACCTTGTCTACCAGCAGCTTCATCTTGCTCTTTAAGGTGATATTCTCCTGATACAAGGATCCGAAGTCTTCGATCAGGGTATCCAGAAAGGTGTCCACCTGCTGGATGTTATAGCCGCCAAAGCTGGCTTTCGTGAATACGCGGGCTTCCGCCTCCTGCGGGGTCATCATACCTTACGTCACTCCAATCCCTCTGATGTCTCTGCGGGATAGTACCGCCCAGACGGGTCTGCTCAGAAATACAGCCCGTTGTTCTCCAGCTCGTCGATGAGATCGCCCATGATGTCCACGTTGTACGGGGTCACGATGTAGGTCTGCAGGGCGACCTTCTTGATCTTGCCCTCCTGGGCGTAAGCCACGCCGGAGAGGAAGTCCAGCAGCCGACGGGCCACCTCTTTCTCCGTCTTCTCCAGGTTCAGGACCACGGTGCGCTTGTCCCGCAGATGGTCGGCCACCTCGGAAGCGTTTTCATAGCGCTCGGGCTTCACCAGCACCACCTGAAGCTGGGTGGTGGCGTGGATATTGACCACCTTGCCGTTGTCGTTGCGGCGGGGCGGCTGCACCGGCGGCTCCTGACGGTATTCCCGGCGGCGGGGCTCCTCTCTGGGAGGCGGCGCGGGTTCCTCAGGCTCGTCGTCGTATTCGTCCTCAAATCCTTCCTCTTCGGCCTCGTCGTAGTCCTCGTCGTCCATCCGGTCGTCATAGGGACGGGTGAGCCGCTTGAGTTCGTCAAAAAATCCCATGGTGTTGGTAACCCCCTAAAGTTTGTGGCGGCAAAACGCGGCGGACCGGTCCTGCCGGAAGGTAGCGTCGGGGCGGGTCTCAGCCCTGGGGATGCCATGGGGGCCGGGCGCCGAAGAGCGCCGTTCCCACACGGACCATGGTGGACCCTTCCTCGATGGCCAGCGGATAATCTCCGCTCATGCCCATAGAAAGGCAGTCTATATTAGAGCCATTATCCCCTAATTCGTCCTTTATGTCAATAAAAAGCTGCGAAGTTTCCTGAAAAAACCCGCGATTTTCTTCCTCAGAGGCGGTGGCGGGGGGGATGCACATGATGCCCCGCAGCCGGAGATGGGGGCACTCCAGGGCGTGACGGGCCAGAGCCAGCACGTCCTCCTTGGCCGCGCCGCCCTTGCTCTCCTCGTCGCCGATGTTGACCTCCAGCATGATGTCCTGGATCACGTCCACCTTGGCGGCCTGCTTCTCCACCGCGTCCATCAGGTGCACGGAGTCGATGGACTCGATCATGTCCACCTTGCCCACCACGAACTTGACCTTGTTGGTCTGGAGGTGGCCGATGAAGTGGACCTTGGCCCCCTCATAGGCGTTGTCCTCCAAGTGGGCCACCAGCTCCTGGACCCGGTTCTCGCCGCAGACGGTGATGCCCGCCTTGATGGCGTTGCGGATGGTGTCGGAGGTCTGGACCTTGGTGGCGGCCACCAGGGTCACCTCCCCGGGGTCCCGGCCGGCCTTTGCCGCCGCTTCCTTCATTTTCTCCCGTACGGCCGCCACGTTGGCGGATACGGTCTCGTAGCTCTTGGTCTCTGGCATGATTAACGTACCACCTTTCCATCATATAGCGTATCCGAGGCCAGGACCACCTGGTCCCCGGCCCGAAGGATCCTCGTATCCAGGCCGTCCGCGGGGTCGGCCTCCACCAAATAGCTCACCTCGTCCTCCGCCAGGATGGTCACCGGGCGGAACCGGGCGTTGTGGCCCGAGGCCACGTAGACCCCCGCCTGGCCGTCCTCGTCCACCCGGAGGGCCTCCTTGGGCACCCGGATGCCCTCCTTGCTGGTAAACACCACTCGGGCCGCCTCCCGCCGCAGCTGGTCGGCCTGCTCCACGTCCTGGTTGGACCGGAACAGGACCACCACCTGGCCGTCCTGGACCTCGCTGACGCTCTGGACCTTCATCTTCAGGTTGGAGGTCAGGGCGTTGAAGTGGATGTTCACCTTGCCGCCTACGGTGAAGCGGTCGGCGTAGTCTCCGTCCAGGGTGGCGCAGTAAAACCACTCAGGGCTGGTGATGAGCTTGCCCAGATAGCCGCTGTCGGCCAGGGGCTCGATCTGGGATAGGCGCTCCAGACCCGCAGGGCTCTGGGCCTCCAGCATGGAGGTGGAGAGCAGGGTCTCATAGCCGTCCAGATGGGAGGAAAACACCCCCGCGGCGTCCGCCCAGATGGTGGTGGCGCCGGTCTGGACCGCCTGGAGCTCGTTGTATTTCTGATTCAGGACCCACCCGGCGGCGTCCATGGCCTGGGCGGCCTCCTCGGAGACCAGGTACTCCCGCCGCAGGACGGTCTTGCGGTAGAGCTCCGTGGCCTCGCTCATGCCGGCGAAGTTGCCGGTGGAGGCGGCGGTCTGGAGGGCGGTCATGGAGGAGAGCATCTGCTCTTCCAGCACCGCGCCGGTGGGCGAGAGGGAATACGTGGCGTACTGGAGAGCGGTGAGATCCGTCTGGGTCTGGCGCAGCTCCTCCTGGTGCTCCTCGTAGTGCTCGTCCTGGTAGACCTCGGCGATGGCCTGGCCCTTGCCCACCTTCTCGTCCTGCTCCCGGCGGAGCCGGACCAGACCGTTGCCGCCGGAGATGGGCTGCTCGTGGCGGACCACCCAGCCCTGGGCCACGGCGGAGGTCTCCATGGTGTCGGTATAGGCCATGACGAAGTCATAGGGATTCCGCACCCCCATCCAGGCCGACAGGCCCAGATAGACCAGAATGGCCGCGATGAGGATGGGGATGACGATCTTGGAAAGGATGGTTGTGGTTCTCATGTCAGGTCCTTCCTGTCAGGGACCTTGGCTCATTCCTCCTCGTCCCAGCTCAGGGGCCGCTCGGGGACCACCGTGGAGATGGCGTGCTTGTACACCATCTGCTGCTTGCCCTCGCTGTAGATCACCACCACGAAGGCGTCGAAGCCCCGGATCTCGCCCCGGATCTGGAAACCGTTGACCAGAAAGACCGTGGCGCCCATGCGGGTCCGGCGGAGCTTGGAGAGGAGAAAGTCCTGCAGGTTCCGTTTTCTCGGTTGTGTCTGTGTTTTTGCCTGTACCGGCATCAGTGTCTGTGTCTGCATCATAAAGTACACACTCCTTCTGTAGTGAGCCGAAGAAAAAGTTTTCCATTTTCTTCCAGCCCCTGGAATGTGCCTATGGTACTCCTTTTTGTCGGAGATATTCTGTCGAATCCCGGAGGACCGCGGAAAAATCCGGGGGATCGTCCAGCTCCAGCCAGTGGGCGGACCTGTCCCGGCGGAACCAGGTCAGCTGCCGCTTGGCGTATTGCCGGGAGCGGAGTTTGATCTCCTCCGCCGCGGCGGTCAGGTCCCCGCCGGAGAGGATGGCCGGGGCCAGCTCCTTGTAGCCGATGGCCTGCATGGCGGTGCAGTCCGGGGGGACCCCCCGGTCCAGGAGGGCTTTGACCTCCCCCGCCAGCCCCCGTTCCATCATAAGGTCCACCCGCCGGTCGATGCGGGCGTAGAGGGCGGCCCGGTCCCTGTAGGTCAGGGCCAGCACCGCGGCCTCATACCGGGGGGGCAGGGCCTTTGTCTCCCGGTCGTGCTGGGAGATGGTCTTTCCCGTCTCCTGCCAGACCTCCAGGGCCCGGAGGATACGCTTCTCGTCGTTGGGGTGGAGCCGGTCCGCCGCCTCGGGGTCCACGGTCCGCAGTTCCTCATACAGCCGGGGCAGCTCCCCGTTTCTGGCCCGGGCCTGGAGCCGCTCCCGCACCCCGCTGTCCGGGTGGAAGGCGGAGAAGGTCCGGCCCCGGCGGAGGGCGTCGATATACAGGCCGGTGCCCCCCACGATCAGGGGGACCTTTCCCCGGGCCAGGATGTCGTCCACGATGGGCGTGGCCTCCGCCACGTACCGGGCCACGCTGAAGGCCTCCTCCGGCTCGGCCACGGCCAGCATGTGGTGGGGCACCCCCTCCATCTCCTCTGCCGTAGGCCGGGCGGTGCCGATGGCCATGTGGCGATAGACCTGCATGGAATCGGCGGAGACCACCTCGCCGTCCAGGGCCTTGGCCAGGGCCACGCCCAGCCGGGTCTTGCCGGTGGCGGTGGGTCCGCAGATAATGACGATCCTGGGCGGCATGGCAGGGGCCTCCTTCGTATTGGAATAGGCTTTCGGGTTTGGGCTGTTGCGGGAGTAATGGCAGATGGTTTGTTCTGTCGAAACGTATTTCCGTATCGCTGCGTTTCCACCTCATCCGCCCCTTCGGGGCACCTTCCCCTCAAGGGGAAGGCTTTGGGTATTCGTTCTTTTCGCCTTCCCCTTGAGGGTCGGAGCATCCGGGGGATGCTCCGGTCAAATCAATGCGAAGCCACCATAAACCATAGGTGGCCGAGCGAAGCGAGGTCGGATGAGGTGGAAACGTCTCAAGTCTGCACTTACGCCCGCTTAAACTGCTTCTCCAATTCCTTTTTCGTCATGGTAATGGCCACCGGCCGGCCGTGGGGGCAGTATTTCACCTGTCCCGACACCACCGCCTGGACCACCACCATCAGCTCCTCCCGGCTGTTCCGCTGACCGCCCTTGATGGCCGCCTTGCAGGACATGGTGTGGAGCACCGCGTCCCGGGCGCTGTCCGGGTCGGCGGTGGCGCCGGAGAGAAGGGCCGCGGCGATCTCGCTGAGGGCGGGGGCGGCCTGTCCCGGGTCCAGGTAGTCGGGCACCTCCCGCACCGCCAGGGCCCCGCCGCCGAAGTCCTCGCAGGCGAAGCCGAACCGGGAGAGCAGGGGCAGGTTCTCCAGCAGCACCGCCCCCTCCTCGGGAGCCGGGGTGAAGACCTCCGGGACCAGCAGGGTCTGGACCATGGGCTGGTAACCCTCGGCCTTCATCCGGTCGAAGTTGAGCCGCTCGTGGGCGGCGTGCTTGTCGATGAACAGGACCTGGTCCCCTCGCTCCACGATGAGATAGGTGTTCAGCACCTCCCCCGCCAGCCGCCAGGGAATCTCCTCCCCCGGGGTCTCCAGCACAGGCGGGGGCGGCTGGTCGGGCAGGGGCGGCAGGTCCGCCTCGGTGGGCATGGGGATGGTCTGCTCCTGGTAAACCGGCGGGGCTTTGTCGGTCTCTTGCGGTGGAAAACCCCCGATTTTTCCCGGTTTTTCAACAGTTTCCACCGGGTTTTCCACAAGTTTTTCCCGTTTGGCCGCCGCTTTCGCTGGTATTTTCGGAGAAAGACTGTCCCGCTCCGCCTCCTGGGACAACAGGGACCAGTTGGCCGCCGGGGGGCGCTCCATGGGCCGCAGGAGCGCGGCCGCGCCGTCCCGCAGGGGGGCGGACTGGCGGAACTGCCGGGCGGTCATCTCCCGGAAGCCGCCGCCGGAGGGCCGGGGTCCGGCGGGGGCGGACGGAGCGGGCTTTGTCTCGGTGGCCGGGGGAGAGAAGGTCAGCCGGGGGTGCTGCTCCGACCCGCCCAGGGCGGACAGGACGGTGTAGTACACCCCGTCGAAGACCTTCCGCTCCGAGAGGAATTTCACCTCGGTCTTGGCGGGATGGACGTTGACGTCCACCGCGTTGGTCTTGATTTGGACATTCAGGACGCAGCCCGGGAACTTGCCCACCATCTTCTGGTTCTCGTAGGCCTTTTCCAGGGCGGTCATCAGCAGGCGAGACTTCACCTGCCGTCCGTTGACGAAGAAATGCTGGTAGCTCCGGCTGCCCCGGCAACAGGCCGGGAGGGTGACGAAGCCGGACACGGCCACCTCCTCCCCCTGGCCCTCCACGGGGAGGAACCCGGGGGCCACGTCCCGGCCGAAGACGGCGTAAAGGACGGAGGCGAGCTTCCCGTCCCCGGGGGTGTGGAGCTCCTGCTTGCCGTCCCGGAGGAATTTCAGTCCGATCTCCGGGTGGGACAGGGCCAGCTTCTGGACCACAGAGAAGACCGCGGCCCCCTCGGCAGCGTCCCGCTTCATGAATTTAAGCCGGGCAGGGGTGTTGAAGAACAGGTCCCGGACCACCATGGTGGTGCCCAGAGGGCAGCCCGCCTCCTCTTGGCTGAGGACCTCTCCCCCCTCGATGGTCAGGGACGTGCCCAGGGGAGAATCGGCGGTGCGGGTGAAGAGCTCCATCCTGGACACGGCGGAGATGGCGGCCAGGGCCTCCCCCCGGAAGCCCAGGGTTCCGATGGCGGCCAGATCGTCGGAGGTGCGGAGCTTGCTGGTGGCGTGGCGGAGGAAGGCCGTCCGGCACTGATCGGCGGGGATACCGCAGCCGTTGTCCGTAACCCGGATGAGGGCCATGCCCCCCCGCTGGATCTCGATGGTGACGCTGGTGGCGCCGGCGTCGATGGCGTTCTCGGTGAGCTCCTTGACCACCGAGGCGGGGCGCTCCACCACCTCGCCGGCGGCGATAAGGTCGGCGACATGGGGGTCTAATACCTTGATTTCGGGCATGGGTCTTCCTCCTTTCCAGCGGGATGTTTTCCCTAGAATTTTGCTTCAAAATAGAACCAGTTGGGTTCCAACTGACGGACGAGGCCGTGATCCCCTCTCTGGCCCTGCCAGGTCCACTCGGTGTCCGACACCGCCGTGAGGGTCTCCCCGCCGTTCTGGAAGGAGGCCGGGAGGTTGTCAGGCGAATAGAAGACGCCGTAATATCGGCAGGAGGAACCGAAGCCCCTTGTGGTGACGAGGTACTCCCTGATCTCATGGCCGTTGTCTCCGGTCCAGACGTTTACGATCGCTGTATGGGTGGGCGCTGTGTTGTCGGTCATGCTGACGAAATGCCGGTCATACCACCGCATCACGGTCCGCTCCGGAGCGTTGTAGAGCATTAAAGCAGCCAGCGCTGCGGCCAGCAGCAGGACCCAAACTATGTTTTTTCTCCACGTTGCTTTCATTTCTTATCCTCCCAGGGGCTCACAACTTCTCCTTCAGCTCATACAGCAGATTTATGGCCTGAATGGGGGTCAGGCTCTCCACAGCGGTGTTCCGCAGGGTCTCCAGAACCTCCTCCTCCCCCATGGCAGCCAGGGATACCTGGTCGGCTTCCCGGGCCGAGGGCTTGGCGGCCCGGGGCTCCTGGGATTCCAGCTCCTTTAAGATCTCCCGGGCCCGCTTGATGACCTTGGGGGGGACCCCTGCCAGGCCGGCCACCTCGATGCCGTAGCTCTGGTCCGCCCCGCCGGGGACGATCTTCCGCAGGAAGATGACCTCGTCCTTTTTCTTCCGGGCGGCGATGTTGTAGTTCTTCACCCCCGCCAGTTGGCCCTCCAGGACGGTGAGCTCGTGGTAGTGGGTGGCAAACAGCGTCTTGGCCCCCAGCTTCCGGGGGTCGGCGCACCACTCCAGAACGGCCCGGGCGATGCTCATGCCGTCGTAGGTGGAGGTACCCCGGCCGATCTCGTCTAAAATCAGGAGACTCTTGCTGGTGGCGTGCTTGAGCAGCTCCGCCACCTCGGTCATCTCCACCATGAAGGTGGACTGGCCTCCCGCCAGGTCGTCGGAGGCGCCGATGCGGGTGAAGATCCGGTCCACCACCCCGATCCGGGCGGCCCGGGCGGGGACGAAGGACCCCATCTGGGCCATGAGGACGATGAGGGCCACCTGGCGCATGTAGGTGGATTTGCCCGCCATGTTGGGGCCGGTGATGATGGCCGCCAGGTTCTCCTTCCCGTCCATCCGGGTGTCGTTGGGGACGAAGAAGGCCTCCGACCGCATCTTCTCCACCACGGGGTGGCGCCCCTCGGTGATCTCGATCTTGTCGGACAGGTCCACCACGGGCATGCAGTAGTTGTTCTCCGCGGCCACCGCGGCGAAAGCGGTCAGCACGTCCACCTGGGCCACGGCGGCGGCGGCGGCCTGGATGGCGGCGCCCTGGGCGGCGGCCCAGTCCCGGACGTCGCAGAAGAGCTGGTACTCCAGGGCGGTGATCCGGTCCTGGGCGGAGAGGATGGTGTGCTCCATGTCCTTGAGCTCCTGGGTGATGTACCGCTCGCAGTTGGCCAGGGTCTGTTTTCTGATATAGTGGTCGGGCACCAGGTCATAATAGGACTTGGAGACCTCGATGTAGTAGCCGAATACTTTGTTGAAGCCGATCTTCAGGGATTTGATCCCCGTCTTCTCCTTCTCCTCGGCCTCCAGCCGGGCGATGACCCCCCGGGTGTCCGTCAGGATGGCGCGAAGCTGGTCCACATCGGGGTTCCAGCCGTCCCGGATCAGGCCCCCCTCCCGGACGGAGAAGGGCGGCTCGTCCACCATGGCGGCGTCGATGAGGGCGCACAGATCGGGCAGGCCGTCCAGGCCCTCCCGCAACTGGGCCAGCAGCCGGGGCTTCTTCTCCGGCAGCAGGGCCTGGATCACAGGCAGCCTGGACAGGCCGGCGGACAGGGACACCAGGTCCCGGGCCCCGGCGGTGCCGTAGGCGATGCGGGAGAGCAGACGCTCCAAGTCCGTGACCCCCTTCAGGGTCTCGGTGAGCTCTCCCCGGGCCACCAGGTCGTCCACCAGCCAGCCCACCGCCTCCAGGCGGCGGGAGATGGGAATGGGGTCCAGGAGAGGCCGCTCCAGCCAGCTGCGGAGAAGCCGCCCGCCCATGGCGGTGCGGGTCTTGTCCAGCACCCACAGCAGGGAGCCCTTCTTCTCCTTGCCCCGGAGGGTCTCGGTGAGCTCCAGGTTCCGCCGGGCCACCGGGTCCAGGGCCAGGAAGCCCCCGGCGGCGTAGTACCGCAGGGTGCGGATGTAGGACAGGTCGGTTTTCTGGGTCTCATACAGGTAGGCCAGCAGGGCCCCCAGGGCCCGGAGCATGGGCTCGGCCCCCTGAGGCAGGGTGTCCAGGGCCTCCCCGAACTGCTTTTTGGCCAGGTCCAGGGCCCGGTCCAGCAGGAAAGCCTCCTCGGCGGGCTGCTCCACCCGGCATCCGGCCTGGTCCGTAAGGTAGGCCAGCACCGCCGGGTCGCAGGCGGCGGGGGAGACCAGGATCTCTCTGGGCTCGAACCGGGACAGCTCCCCCGCCGCCGGTCCCTGCCAGTCCTGGGCGGGGAAGCCGGTGACGAAGACCTCCCCGGTGGAGATGTCCCCGAAGCACAGGCCGGTGCCCTCGGTCCCCGTCCACAGGGCCGCCAGGAAGTTGTTCTCCCCCTCCTGGAGCATGGAGTCCTCCATGAGGGTGCCGGGGGTGATGACCCGGATGATCTCCCGGTCCACCAGGCCCTTGGCCAGGGCGGGGTCCTCGGTCTGCTCGCAGATGGCAACCTTGTACCCCTTGGCCACCAGCCGGGCGATGTAGGCCTCGGCGGAGTGATAGGGCACGCCGCACATGGGGGTGCGCTGCTCCGGGGGCTTGTTCCGGTCCCGGGTGGTGAGGGTCAGGTTCAGCTCCGCCGCCGCCGTCTTGGCGTCCTCGTCGAACATCTCGTAGAAGTCCCCCAGACGGAAGAACAGCAGACAGTCGGGGTGCTGGGCCTTGGCCGCGTAGTATTGCTTTTTCATGGGCGTGAGTTCCGCCGTCATTAAGTCTTCTTTTTTCATGGAACCCTCGCTTATCTGTTTATCTTTATCTCATTCGTTTGCCGATCGAAGGCCCCCCTTGCCAAGGGGGGCTGTCGCCGCAGGCGACTGGGGGGTGGGACCCTGAAGGGCTGTCCATGTGTCGAAAACTACACAAACCCCGCTTTTCTTTCGCCGCGGTAATGCGGTCCCGGGACGTTCCCACCCTTCCACCGCTTCGCGGTCCCCCTCCCCTTGGCAAGGGGAGGCTTTTTTTCACACCACCGTCCCGAATAGCGCCCAGGTAGAGGCGTCGGTGATCCTCGCCTTCTGCCAGGTCCCCACCAGGGCCGGGTCCCCCTCCAGGTGGATGAGCCGGTTGCCGGCGGTGCGGGCGGTAAGGCGGCCGTCGGTCCCCTCCCCGTCCACCAGGCAGCGGACCGTTTTCCCGATATACGCCCGGTGCTTTTCCCCGGAAATCTCGTTCTGCCGGGCCAGCAGCCGTTGGAAGTTGGCGCTCTTCTGCTCCGGGGGCATGGGGTCGTCGAAGGTCTCCGCGGGGGTGCCCCGGCGGGGGGAGAACTGGAAGGTGAACAGGGCGTCGTACCGCACCTGCTCGATGAGGGACATGGTCTCCTCGAAATCCTCCTGGGTCTCCCCGGGAAAGCCCACGATAACGTCGGAGGTCAGAACGATGTCCGGCACCCTCTCCCGGAGGGCGGCCACCCGGTCCAGGTAGCTCTCCCGGGTGTATCTCCGGTTCATGGCCTTCAGCACCCGGCTGCTGCCGGACTGGAAGGGCAGATGGAGACAGGGAGCCACCTTTTCGCACTGGGCCATCACGTCGAAGAGCCGGTCCGAGGCGTCCTTGGGGTGGCTGGTCATAAACCGCAGAAGGAAGTCCCCGGGGATGGCGTTGGCCTGCTCCAGAAGCCAGGCAAAGTCGATGTCCAGCCCCAGGTCCTTCCCGTAGGAGTTGACGTTCTGCCCCAGGAGGGTGATGTCCTTGTACCCTGCCTGGGCCAGCTCCCGGATCTCATGTAAAATGTCCTCAGGCTGGCGGCTGCGCTCCCGGCCCCGGACGTAGGGGACGATGCAGTAGGTGCAGAAGTTGTTGCAGCCGTACATCACGGACACCCAGGCCTTGATGGCGTTCTGCCGCACCACGGGGATGCCCTCGGCCACCGCCCCGGGCACGTCGTCGGTCTCGAAGACCCGCTTGCCGGTGGTGAGCTTCCGCAGCAGCAGATCGGGGAATTTCCACAGCAGCTGGGGGCCGAAGACCAGGTCCACATAGGGGAAGGACTTCCGCAGCCGGTCGGCCACGTGGTCCTGCCGGGCCATGCAGCCACAGACGCAGATGACCTGGCCCGGGTGCCGCCGCTTGGTGTGGGAGAGGGCCCCCACGTTGCCGAAGACCCGGTGTTCGGCGTGCTCCCGGACGGCGCAGGTGTTCACCAGTACCAGGTCCGCCCCCTCGGGGGTATCGGAAAAGGTGAAGCCCATCCGGGCCAGGTAGCCCCGGAGCCGCTCGGAGTCGGCCTCGTTCTGCTGGCAGCCGTAGGTGTCGATGTAGGCGAATTTCCCGCCGGGCCGGCGGTCCAGCAGGGCGCGGACCTGATCGCACAGGGAGAGCTGGGCGGCGATGTCCTCCGGGGGGATGGTAGGGGGCTGTCTCAAGGCGGTGTCCTCCGTTTGGTCGTAGTCATACAGGGTAAAGTATAGCATGAAAGTGTGAACTTTTCAAGGCGGGAGCAATGGAAAAACCGGCGGCAAAAGCGCCGCCGGTTTTGGTGTGGTTTGGTTGGGGTTCAGTTGAGGCTGAATGCCACCCGGTTGCTGGATTCCGCCATGCGGGAGACGATGGCGGCGCACTCGGCCCGGGTGATGAAGGTGCCGGGAGAGAAGGTCCCCTTGGCGTTGCCTCCGGCCAGGATGCCCGCCCGATAGAGCTTGTAGACGCTTTCCGCGTAACTGGCGCTCATTTTCACATCGGGGATGGCGTTGTCCGCCACACTGTTCATGGGGGAGAGCCCATCGGCGGGCAGAGCGTTGGCGAAGATCTCCGCGAACTGGGCCCGGGTGGCCTTCTGGTTGACGTCGCTGTTGTAATAGGCCTCGGTGATGATGCCGTTTTGGTAGGCGTAATCCAGATAGACCTGATACCACGGGCCGCTGGCGACGAAGTTCTCGCTGCCGGTGGTGTAGATGCTGTGGATGCGGGCGGCCATGGTGATGGCCTCGGCCACGGTGACGTCGCCGTAGGGGACGAAGGAGGTGGCACTCTTGCCCTTCATGAGGCCGAAGGCGAAGGCGTCGGCGACGCTACCCGTAAACCATTGTTCCGGCGGGACGTCGGTGAATTGGCCTTGGGAATATGTATTGAGTTTCGGGAAATGGACGCCTTTGCTTGGAACAACTGGAGGGTCAGTATAATCGGAACTTTTTTGACCACACCGGGAACATATGTTGTTATCATAATTGTGTCCAAGAGCAGGAATTACAATGGAATTAGTTGAAATTTCTGATTTTCCTTCCGCATCTGAGAAGTGTTTGCCACATGTTGAGCATTTCCAATATTCAATATTGCCTGAATTCGTGCAAGTTGCAGAGATAGCAGCGATATGTGTTAGGTTATGTATATGAGGTGAGACAACTGTAAAATCAAGTAAAAACCAAGTATAATATTCGCCACCACTTGTTCCTTGGACCGAGAACACATAGTTTCCTTCGGGTAATGAAGCAAAATCCAGATTATTTGCTAACTTTGCTACATCATATTTTGAAGCGTTAGGGTGAAGCGAGGTTTCTGTCATTTTTTTATTATTTTTGTCCAGTACTCCCGCCCACAACCATGCAATTCCATCATTGCACGATATAGATCCGGCCACTGTTGGAGTCGAACCCTTCAGTAACGTCGATGGGAATTGAAGTCCTGAATAGGAAACACCTCGTTTCTCAACTGTAAAATCAAGTAACAACCAGGTATGGTATTCCCCACCACTTGTTCCTTGGACCGAGAACACATAGTTTCCTTCGGGTAATGAAGCAAAATCCAGATTATTTGCTAGCTTTGCTACATCATATTTTGACGCGTTAGGGTGAAGTGAAGTTTCTGTCATTTTTTTATTGTTTTTGTCCAGCACCCCCGCCCACAGCCATGCAATGCTTCCGTTGCATGCAACGGTCCCAGATACTGTTGGTGTGGATCCTTTCACGATTGATGATGGAAACTTTATTCCTGACTGTGAAAAGCTTCTATTCTCAACCGTAAAGTATACATTATCTGCATTTGTATAATCGCCAGATGCGCCTATAGCGCTAATAAAAATAACATATTTACCAACTTTTTTAGGAGTGTATTTCAGCGACCCTGTAAAGCCATCAAAGTCATAATATACGGTTGTTTCAACACCATTTTCAATTAAGTGTATTTGAGTTGTATACTTTACTGCATTTGTAGCTGATGGGGTAATAGTTACTGTTTCACCTAGCACATATTGTGGTTTATCAATATTTGTCTTCACATTTGTGGGCTTATTATTGGATGTTACTTTAAAGTATTGAATCTGATCAGAATCGCTTAATGATGTTGTATAAGAAGAACCGGGATCCATTACAGTAACGGTGTTGCCCGAAACAGATCGAACCGCAACATAATGGCCTTTTGTTTCGTGAACAATACAGGCATATCCTTGATCATATAAGTTTTTCAGATTATTAAAAGAGTATGATTTTCTCCCAATATACGAAAAGCCTGGATATGCTTTTTCCATAGAAGAAAGATTTGTCCAATCGCCATTGGAATTAACTATCCCATACTGCATCAGCCGCCGTGCACAAATCAAGGGGTTGAACGAATTCACGTTGGAATCCGTCACGACATTATAATGCCGCAAAAGAATTGCCACGGATGTGATCCAGCAACCGCCTCCTGACAGGGTTGGGTATTGTGCGTTTGGCCAGAGGACGACATTCCCCCATGCAGAATCAAATTGTTTCCATGTTGTGTAGTCGTTTGATGCCGCTTTTGCAGACATTGGGAACAGTCCCAGTACCAACACCAGTACCAGTGTCACACTTATCAATCTTTTCTTCATTTCCCAGAACCCTCCTCCTGATCTTTTTGTCTTCCCCCAGCATCCCGCGAGGGACCCCCGCCTCTCTTTGAGCCGGAAGGAAAAAACAAGACATATTATGTGAGTATTATCACATATGGAAACAGTTTGTTTCTACAGTCATTTTACCAAAAGTTGGCACAGGATGCAAGAATAAAATACGTCCAAACTCCGCCCATGAAAAGACCGTCCCCGGCAAACCCGGAGACGGTCTTTTCCGTCCTATATTCCAAGATTACTCCGAATACAGCGATACTCAATCCAGGGCCTGATACCCCGCGATGCCCACCGCGCTGGGGCCGCCGTGGGTGGTGATGACCCCCCCGGAGGGGATGAAGTTCACGGTGCGGAAGCCCAGCTCTCCGGCAGTCTGCTCCACCAGAGCCTTCAGGTCGTCGGTGAAGCCCGGAGTGATCACCGCCCAGAGCTCCTCCCGCTCCAGCCGGTTCTCCTCCACATACTCCCGGATGAACTGGGGGATGACCTTCTCCAGCTTGCCCCGGTACTTTTTCGTCACGATAAGCCGGCCGTCGATGATGTCCACGCAGGGAATGAGTTTGATGAGGTTGCCCACCAGGGCCGCCACGTTGCTCACCCGGCCTCCCGCCCGGGGAAAGTCCAGGTTCCGGGGGATGAAGGCCATGCGGGTCTTTTTGGAGATTTTCTTCGCCATCTCCAGGGCCTGGTCCACGGACCACTCCGGGTGCTCCTCCAGGAGCCTTGCCATGCGGATGGTGACGGCGCACTGGCCGGCGGAAACCTGCTGGGTGTCCAGGAGGGTGACATAATCCCGGCCCTCGGCGGCGATCCGGGCGGAATCGAAGGAGCAGGTGGTGACAGCGGAGTAGGCCAGATACAGGATCTGCGCCTCTGGGTGTTCCTCATGGACCCGGTCCAGGACCTTGACGAAGTCCTCAGGATTGCACCCGCTGGTTTTGGGGATCTTCCCGGTGGTTTGGAAATACGTGACGATCTCCTCCGTGGAGAAATATCCGTCGTCCTTGGTCTCCTCGCCAAAGCTGACGTGCATGGGGACCACGGCGATGCCGTATCGCTGTGCGAGCTCCGGGGTGACGTCTGAGCCGGACTCCACCAGCAGGATGATCTTCTTCATAACAGGTTCCTTTCCGACGCGGTCATCTTTTGTCTGTTCCGGCCGATTATACCACAGAAAAATTCGCAAGTCTACAGTATCTAGTATTTTATATCAAGAATTATTATACTTTGATATAAAAACCGCCTCGCACCGGACAGGCCGATACGAGGCGGTTTGTTGGCGTTTGGTAAGGTCAGACGGGGATCAGCGCTTGTTGGACCGTCTCCAGATGTGCATCTTCTCGGCTTCCTTGATGAGCTCGTCCCGGAAGTCGGGGTGGGCGATGGAGATGATCTTGTCGGCCCGCTCCCAGGTGTTCAGGCCCTTCAGGTTGATCATGCCGTACTCAGTGACCAGGTACTGGACGGTGGACCGGGGATCGGTGCAGATGGAGCCGTTGGTCAGGGTGGGCACGATGCGGGACTTCAGGCTGCCGTCCTTGGCCTTCATGGTGGAGGACAGGCAGATGAAGGACTTGCCGCCGTTGGACAGGTAAGCGCCCATGACGAAGTCCAGCTGGCCGCCGGTGCCGGAGATGTGCTTGATACCGGCGGACTCGGCGTTCACCTGGCCGAAGAGGTCCAGGTCCACGATGTTGTTGATGGAGATGAACTTGTCCAGCTGGGCGATGATGCGCACGTCGTTGGTGTAGTCCACGGGGGCGCCCATGACATTGGGGTTGCGGTTGACGTAGTCATAGAGCTTCTTGGTGCCGGCGGCGAAGGCAAAGACCTCCCGGCCATAGTCCACGGCCTTGTTCTTGCCGTTGATCTTGCCGGCCTTGGCGATGTCCACGAAGGCGTCCACGTACATCTCGGTGTGCACGCCCAGGTCCTTCAGGTCGGACTCGGCGATGAGGGCGCCCACGGTGTTGGGCATGCCGCCGATGCCCAGCTGCAGGCAGGCGCCGTTGGGGATCTCGGGGACGATGAGGTTGGCCACGGTGCGGTCCACGTCGGTGGGAGGCACGGAGCCCAGCTCGGGGATCTGGGGGTTGGAGCCCTCAACCACCATGGCCACGTCCTTGATGTTCACCTCGGTCTTGTGCAGGCCGTAGACATAGGGCATGTTCTCGTTGACCTCAACGATGATGCACTTGGCCCGGGCGCACATGTCATAGCCGTGGGAGGGGGCCAGGGAGAGGTTGAAGTTGCCGTGCTCGTCCATGGGGGGAGCCTGGAACATCACCACGTCCACGGGGTCCAGGTTCTCGCGGTAGAACCGGGGCAGCTCGGAGTAGCGCATGGGAGAGAACCAGCCCATGCCCTTGCCGATGATCTTCCGGTCGATGCCGGAGCAGTGCCAGGAGTGCCAGGCGAAGTGGTCGCCGGCGTCGTCGGCCTTGCAGATCTCGGGCATCCACATGGTGACGCCGCCCCGGACCTTCACGTCCTCCAGCTCATTCTGGCGGGCGGCCAGGGCCTTGTCCAGGTCATAGGGGTGATTGGTGCACCAGGTGTAGTCCACCCAGTCGCCGGACTTGACCACCTTGACGGCCTCCTCGGCGGTGGTCAGCTTGCTCTTATACAGTGCCTGAAAATCCATGGTTTCGTTTCTCCTTTTCTTTGGAAATTGGGGTGGCCGACGCCGCCGTTCCCAGGGCGGACGGGGCCGAAACAATCGCGTTCAGTTTACCGGGAGAGGGCCGAAAAGTCAAGGAAAATCACGGTTTTTCCCAAATTTTCTTGGCCCGGTTTTTCCCGCCGGGACGGGGGCTGTCGGATGTGTCAAAAAGGGTGGCCGGAGGGGCGGGGTTTTCCGTTGTTTTGCGGGTGGAGGCGGGGAATCGTCTTTTCGGCCTTCCTCCTGGCCTTCGCAAATAACACTTGCGCTTTTCGGCAAGCTCTGGTAAAATATGTACGAAAACAAAATATGCGGCAGCGTCCAGGGCTCCGACCCCCTGAACGCCTGCACAGGTGAGTAAGCACCTACACAACGGCTGTACAGCCGCACCGCATGTGAGATATTATACAGTTTCCGGGGCCCCAACGCAAGAGTTTCTCTTGCAGTAACGGCTGGCAACTGTGTTTTGTCGTTGTTCCATGGAGGAAGTCATGCGTAGCTGTACGGTTGTGTTGCATACAGAATTTCCTTCTGTTGCTGTGTAGGAACATACCTGCACGGCATTTTTGTTTTTTCTCACCGGTTCCGGGTGGAAGCGGGGGCCTTCCCTCGCGTACTGGGAGATAATTCAAAACAGAAGGAGAAGGATATCGATGAAAAAAATTTGGTTGCTTTTTGTTGTTCTAGCCTTGTTTGTCTATATTCTCGCTGGTTGCTCGAAAACAGGTATTTGTGAAGAATGTGGTCAAAGCGAAAAATTAACAAAGTTTGTTGAAAGTGATGGAACCGTCCATCTATATTGCAATGACTGTTACCGCATAGCAAAATTGTTTACGGACTGATTTTGCTGTAACTGGGAGATATGAATATGAAAAAACACCGATTGAATGATTTTGTTCTCTTATTTTCTATTATTACTATTTTCTGCATTACACTCACCTCATGCGGAGTTCCATCTTCTCCAGGAGAGAACGAATTGAGGCCAATAGTGGAATCAGAATCCAATAATCAATCTTACTCCATAGATTCTTTTGAACTATTAAACGAACAAACAACAGAAGATGGAAAAACTGCGCATAAAAGCTATAAAGTATCTTATATCTCAGATGACCAGATGAGTAAAAAATACGAAACATGGGATTTTTATTGTCAATATGAACGAGGAAGTGGATGGTCAGTTCTGGATTACTCCAATGAATCAACAGAGTATGAATTGCTTGCAGATCTTTCAGAAGCACAATGTGCATCCCTTCTATCAGATTATGCACCCTCTGACTATACGCTCAAATCATTAAGAACGGATAAGGAAGGGCTATCCGCTACGGCAGAGATCACATATCAGACGTCACTTGATAATTTTTATCAATTCGACACTGAAATACTAAAAGCAGATGCTATCGCGGAGTTTTCATGGTCTCCGTCCAATCAGTGGGCCGTTTCAGACTACACACTGTCGAAAGATAGTTCATATATCTATAGTGGGTCCACGCATTTTGACTATACTCCTGGCTATAGTTGGACTAATTCTGACAGAAGCATCAGTTTTGACATTTCCATTGATAATAACGTTGTAACAATGTCAGACGGCGTTGTCGGCAAGGATAACCGTCCGATACATTTTTCAAACGCCAGAATTACTGAACTGTATGACTTTGTTGTCACAGTTGAGTTCGACTATGAATGTGATGTTTTGGGAAACTCAAAAATAACGAACAGTACGGGGAAAATAGACTTCTACGGAAGTATCAGAACTGCCAATAAAAATACAACCCACCTATCATTAGAAGACTGGGACTACAACGATTGGTGGGATTCTTTTAGTACATGGAACAAATACTTTGATGCCATGCCAAAGTAACTATCTTGTTTTGTTCATTCTTTACTGCATTGCATACTATTATCGGTCAAGTCTGATTTGGTGCTCGATATTTTATTTGCAGACAACAATGCCGAAATCGCATACCCTCTCCCGCCCTCCGGCGCTCCAGCGTGAACGCCGGGGGCGGTTTTCTTTCGTTCACCGGCTTTTTGTTGCCATCCCCCTTGCAACCCCCGGCATATTCTAGTATACTATTGTTATCTTTTTCCCAAAAACCGGGAAGTTCAACAAAAGTTGCGAGAAAGGGGCGCGCGTTATGGAGAAGCTGAAGCAGCGGATCAGAGAAGAGGGTAAGATCAGAGGGACCAACGAGATCTTGAAGGTGGACAGCTTCCTCAACCACCAGATCGACGCGGCCTTCCTCTCGGAGATCGGCCAGGAGTTCCGGGCCCGGTTCCACGGCTGCCAGGTGGACAAGATCCTCACCATCGAAACCTCGGGCATCGGCATCGCCGTAGCCGCCGCGCCGGCCTTCGGCAATGTGCCCATCCTCTTCGCTAAGAAGAACAAGACCAAGAACATCGCCGGAGATGTGTTCATCAGCCAGGCCGAGTCCTTCACCCAGGACCGCCGGCCCTACAACATCTTCGTCTCCAAGGAGTTCCTGAAGGCCGGGGAAAAGGTCCTGCTCATGGACGACTTCCTGGCCAACGGCTCCGCCCTGGCCGCCCTGGCCGACATCGCCCACCAGGCGGGGGCCGAGATCGTGGGGGCCGCCATCGTCATCGAGAAGGCCTTCCAGCCCGGCGGCGGGCTCATTCGGGACAAGGGCATCCGGGTGGAGTCCCTGGCCCGGATCTCCGAGATGAGCGAGGAGAAGGGCGTGGTCTTCGCAGACTGATTCTGTTCCTTATCGGTCGGTCAGACCGTGACGGAAGGTCCCTGAGACACGAGGGATGGGGCCACACTTTATTTCTATCAGGAGGTACCCCAATGAAAAAGCGAATCCTTGCACTTCTCTTTGCGGGCGTGATGGCAGTGGGCCTTGCCGCCTGCGGCGGGACTGCCGACACAGAGCCCGCGGAAGAAACCACAGAGGAGACCACCGAAGCCGCCGAGACCGGAGAGACCGCCGGCGTCCCCGCCTCCGACCTGAAGATCGGGCTGATCCTGGTGGGCGAGGCCGCCGACGCCTACAACAAGAACCACATCGAGGGCATGCAGGCCGCCTGCGAGGCCCTGGGGGTGGACTACGACACCCAGGTGGTGGTCAAGGCCAACATCGGCGAGGACTCCACCTGCGCCGACGCCATCGGCGAGCTCATCGACGCCGGCTGCCAGGCCATCTTCGCCGACTCCTTCGGCCATGAGCAGTACATGGTGGAGGCCGCCCCCGACTATCCTGACATCCAGTTCTGCCACGCCACCGGCTACCAGGGGGCGTCCGACAATCTGGACAACACCCACAACTACTTCGCTCAGATCTACCAGGCCCGGTATCTGGCCGGCATTGCCGCCGGTCTCAAGACCGAGACCAACAAGCTGGGCTATGTAGCCGCCAAGCCCTTCGCCGAGGTCATCTCCGGCTACACCGCCTTCTATCTGGGGGCCAAGAGCGTCAACCCCGACGTGACCATGCTGGTCAACTACACCAACGAGTGGTCCGACGCCACCAAGGAGGCCACCAACGCCCAGGCCCTCATCGACCAGGGCTGCGACGTGATCTCCCAGCACTCCGACACCTCCGCCCCCGCCACCACCGCCGAGACCAACGGCGTGTTCGCCGTGGGCTACAACGACGACATGATCCCCGTGGCTCCCAACGCCGCCCTGGTGTCCGCCCGGGTCAACTGGGGCGCTTACTATGAGTACGCCCTGGGCTGTCTCATCAACGGCGAAGCCATCGACCAGGATTGGTGCGGCGACTACGCCGAGGGCGCCTGCTACCTGTCTCCCTTCAATGAGGACATTCTGGCCGAGGGCACCCAGGAGGCCATTGAGGCCGCCGCTGCCGGCATCGCCGACGGCTCCGTTCAGGTCTTTGCCGGTCCCCTCCACGGTGTGGACGCCGACGGCAACGAGCTGAATCTGGCGGAGGGCGAGGCCTACATCGAGAATGAGACCTCCTCCGCTCCCTCCTTCGCTTACATCATCGACGGCATTACCGTCCTGTCTTAATTTTTACCATCGTATCCTGGACGCACCCTTGTCGCATTTCCGGCAAGGGTGCTCCTTCGCTTTTGATGTGAGGTGGTATAAGCATTGGTTTTTGTGGGGTAGTTGCTGTTTGTTGAAGTAACGCACTACTTCTCGCCTCCCCTTGCCAAGGGGAGGTGGCATTTGCGAAGCAAATGACGGAAGGGTGGCTACGTTGCAGGGAGTAATATCTTTACGACAGGAAACAGACCGCACTACTCCCTATACGCAGCGATACACCATCCCTCTACGTCCCCACCCTTCAGTCAGCTTCGCTGACAGCTCCCCTTGGCAAGGGGAGCCAAGAGGTGAGCGCAACCTCGCAAAAAAACAAAGACTGTCCACGAATCAGCACAGAGCTACTACCCCTCGGACGCAGTCCGACCACAAAAGAGAGAAACGAGGTGAAGACCCTTGCAAGAGACCCCCGTCAACGCCGTGGAATTCCACAACATCACCAAGACCTTCGGCTCCATCGTGGCCAACCACAACGTGTCCCTGGAACTGCGGAAGGGCGAGATCCTGTCCCTGCTGGGGGAGAACGGCAGCGGCAAGACCACCCTCATGAACATGCTGGCCGGCATCTACTTCCCGGAGCACGGCCACATCGTGGTGAACGGAGAGGAGGTAGCCATCCGCTCTCCCAAGGACGCCTTCGACCTGAAGATCGGCATGATCCACCAGCACTTCAAGCTGGTGGATGTGTTCACCGCCGCGGAGAACATCGTCCTGGGCCTCCGGGAAAAGGGCAAATTCGACCGGAAGGCCATCGCCAAGCAGATCCGGGAGATCAGCGCCCGGTACGGCTTTGACCTGGACCCCGACCGAAAGGTCTACGACATGGCTGTCTCGGAGAAGCAGACCGTGGAGATCATCAAGGTCCTCTACCGGGGGGCCGACGTGCTCATCCTGGACGAGCCCACCGCCGTCCTCACCCCTCAGGAGACGGAAAAGCTCTTCCAGGTCCTGCGGAACATGAAGGCCGACGGCAAGTCCATTGTCATCATCACCCATAAATTAAACGAAGTCATGGCCATCTCCGACCGGGTGGCCGTCCTGCGGAAGGGCGAGTACATCGCCACCGTGGACACCAGGGACACCGACCCCCAGGCCCTCACCGACATGATGGTGGGTCGGGCCGTCACCCTGAACATCGACCGTCCCGTGCCCAGGGACCCCCAGGAGCGCCTGGTGGTGGACAGCCTCACCTGCACCGACGGGGAGGGGGTCAAGGTCCTGGACAACGTCAGCTTCACCGCCAACGGCGGGGAGATCCTGGGCATCGCCGGCATCGCAGGCAGCGGCCAGCGGGAGCTGTGCGAAGCCATCGCCGGGCTCTACCCCGTAGTCAGCGGGTCCATCCTCTACAACAGCCGCCAGGACCCGGGCCGCAGCGAGGACCTGGTGGGCAAGTCCCCCCGGGCCATCCGGAACCTGGGGGTCAGCCTGGCCTTCGTCCCCGAGGACCGGCTGGGCATGGGCCTGGTGGGGTCCATGGGCATGATCGGCAACATGATGCTCAAGACCTACGGCAAGGGCCGCCGGGTCTTCCTGGAGACCCGGTCCTCAAGGGACCTGGCTGAGGAGATCAGAGAACGGCTGGAGGTGGTCACTCCCAGCGTGGACACCCCCGTCCGGCGGCTCTCCGGCGGCAACGTCCAGAAGGTGCTGGTGGGCCGGGAGATCGCCTCGGCCCCGTCCCTGCTCATGGTGGCCTACCCCGTCCGAGGCCTGGACATCAACTCCTCCTACACCATCTACCGCCTGCTCAACGAGCAGAAGGAGGCCGGCGTGGCGGTGATCTACGTGGGGGAGGACCTGGACGTCCTTCTCCAGCTGTGCGACCGCATCGTGGTCCTCTGCGGCGGGAAGGTCAGCGGAGTGGTGGACGGCAGGACCGTCACCAAGGAAGAAGTGGGTCTGCTGATGACCCAGACAGGGGAGGTGGACCGCCGTGGCTGACCACAAGACCATCCATCACCACCAGAAGGAGCCCCTGGTCCGCATCGCCAAGCGCAGCGACATGGCCCGGGGCAAAAAGTGGTGCATCCGCATCGGGGCCATCCTGCTGGCTCTGGCGGTGGGCTGCCTGTTCGTGGCGGTGCTGGGCCACAACCCCATCGCCGTCTACAAAGAGATCGTTACCGGCTCCCTGGGCGGGCCCTCCGTCCGGCGGGTGACCGTTAGGGTGGCCATTCCCCTGCTGGGAGCCGCCCTTGCCATCGCCCCGGCCTTTAAAATGCGGTTCTGGAACATCGGCGCCGAGGGGCAGATCATGATGGGCGGCATCGCCGCCAGCTACTTCGCCCTGTACTGGTTCGACAAGCTGCCAAAGCCGGCCCTGCTGCTGGTGATGGCCCTGGCCAGCATCGTGGCCGGCGGCATCTGGGGCCTGATCCCCGCCTTCTTCAAGGCCAAGTGGGGCACCAACGAGACTCTGTTCACCCTGATGCTCAACTACATCGCCCTGGGCATCGAGGCCTACCTGCAGAACGGCCCCTGGAAGGACCCAAAGGGCACCGGCTTCCCCATCATCGCCATGTTCGACCAGAACGCCCGGCTCCCCAAGGTCTTTGGGGTCCACATCGGGTGGATCGTGGTGCTGGCCCTCACCGTGGGGATGTTCCTCTACATGAAATACTCCAAGCACGGCTATGAGATCGCCGTGGTGGGGGAGAGCGAGCGCACCGCCCGGTACGCCGGCATGAACGTGGCCAAGATCATCATGCGGACCATGTTCCTCTCCGGGGCCATCGCGGGGCTCATGGGCTTTTTGGTGGTTTCCGGGGCGGACTACACCCTCAACACCGGCACCTCCGGCGGCGTGGGCTTCACCGCCATCATCGTGGCCTGGCTGGCCCACCTGAACCCCTTCGTCATGGTCCTTATCGCCGGCCTGCTGGCCATTCTCACCAAGGGCTCCAACGCCATCCAGACCAGCTTCAAGATCCCCGCCTCGGCGGCAGACGTGCTCTCGGCCATCATCCTGTTCTTCATGCTGGGCTGTGAGTTCTTCATCAACTACCGGCTGGTCTTCCGCCACAGGGAGCCGGACAGCGGAGAGGAGGCGTCGGCATGAGCAACTTCATCAACTTCCTCACCGCCGGCATCCTGGCCGCCGCGCCCCTGCTCTTCGGTCTGCTGGGAGAACTGCTGACGGAGAAATCCGGCAACCTGAACCTGGGCGTGGAGGGCATGATGTTCATGGGCGGCATCGCCGGCATCATGGGTGTGTACTACTACGAGAAGGCCGGCGGGACCAATCCTTATCTGGCCCTGGTCATCGCCCTGATCTGCGCCCTGGTCTGCGCCGGGGCTGGGGCCCTGATCTTCTCGGTGCTCACCATCACCCTCCGGGCCAACCAGAACGTCACCGGCCTGGCCCTGACCATGTTCGGCGTGGGCTTCGGCAACTACTTCGGCGAGGCCATCGGCAATTCGGACCCCTCCGGATTCCTGTCCGTCAGCACCGCCGTGAAGGGGATCTTCAACAATCCCGTCTTCCCCAAGTCCCTGGTGAACCTGCCCTACGTGGGAAAAGTGCTGTTCTCCCACAATTTCATGGTCTATCTGTCCATCGTCCTGGCGGTGGTGCTGGCCTGGTTCCTGGGCAAGACCCGGGCGGGCCTGAATCTGCGGGCCGTGGGCGAGAGCCCCGCCACCGCCGACGCCGCCGGCATCAGCGTGACCAAATACAAGTATCTGGCCACCTGCATCGGCGGGGCTATGACCGGCCTGGGGGGCCTCTACCTGGTGATGAACGCCGCCTCCGGCGTGGGCGGAGCCTGGGTCCACAACTGCATCGACGGCTACGGCTGGCTGGCGGTGGCCCTGGTGATCTTCGCCGTGTGGAGCCCCAAGCGGGCCCTGTGGTGCTCCCTGATCTTCGGCGGGCTGTCCTGTATGCGGTATTACTACCCCATCTCCTTCATCCCCGCCTCCATTTATGACATCGTCCCTTACATCGTCACCGCCGTGGTGCTGGTGTTCGTCAGCCTCAAGCACAGCCGGTCCAACCAGCCCCCCGCCAGTCTGGGACTGAGCTATTTCCGGGAGGATCGGTAACTCTCCGCACAGTCCCGATCTGTTCTATCCACACATCTTTTTATACGCCCCGGCGGTTCGTTCGACTGCCGGGGCGTTGTATCGGGGGTTGACGGCGAGGATATACTGGAGAGAGAGAAAGGAGCGATGGTCATGCCCTTCATCGACCTGCACTGTGACACCGTCTCCCGTCTGCTGGCCAACCGCCGGGCGGGAGGACACGACACCCTCCGGTCCGGACCCGGGGGCCAGATTTCCCTGGAAAAGCTGCGGGGGAGCGGCTATCTCCTCCAGGCCTTTGCCCTGTTCGTGGACCTGGGCCGGACGGAGGACCCTCTGGCGGAGGCGCTGACCCTGGCGGACCTGTTCTGGCGGGAGGCCGAGGAAAACCGGGACCTGCTGGTCCCCGTGGAGACCTTCTCCGACCTGGAGCGGGCCCGGGAGGAGAACAAAACCGCCGCGCTCCTCACCGTGGAGGAGGGGGGCGTGTTCCGGGGAGACCCGGCCCTGCTGCGGACCTTCCACCGGCTGGGGGTCCGGCTGGTGACCCTCACCTGGAACTATGAGAATGAGCTGGGCCATCCCAACGGCACCTCCGGGGGCCTGACGGACACGGGCTTCGCCTTTTTGTCCGAGATGGAGCGGCTGCGCGTCATCCCCGATGTGTCCCACCTGGGCGATGACGGCTTCTGGGACGTCTGCCGGGGGGCGAAGCGGCCCTTCCTGGCCAGCCACTCCTGCTGCCGGGCCCTCCGGGACCACCCCAGGAACCTCACCGACGAAATGATAAAGGCCCTGGCGGACCGGGGCGGGATCGTGGGTATGAACTTCTACGCCCGTTTCCTGGGAAATGACCCGGTGAGCCGCACGGAACACATCGCCCGCCACCTGCGGCACCTCATCGACGTGGGCGGCCTGTCCGTGGCGGCCCTGGGCTCCGACTTCGACGGCATCGACTGCCCCGTGGCATTCGGCGACGCCGGCAGCATGGACGCCCTGGTCCGGGCCCTGGAGACCGAAGGCTTCACCCCCCGGGAGATCGACGCCGTCACCTGGAAAAACGCCTGGACTTTCCTGAAGGAAACCCTATAGAAACGTAACAGACACAAAAAACGACGGCCCAACCGGACCGTCGTTTTCACATAAAAAGCGTCGCAGACTTTCGATTTCCGCAGAAATCGGAACAAAATCCTATCATTTTTTCGCCGGCTTTGCCGATGAAAAAATACATCTCGCGGAGAGAGCGTGCGGACGAAGCCCGTGCGACGAACGAAGCGCGATCCCCTCTTTTTGAATGGGCAACGCACGTCGCCAGCAGCGCGACTCAGCACAAGGCACGGACATCCGTAAGGCGGCAAAGCCGCCAACGGCTGTCTCGCCCCGCGAAAGCAAGCTAGGGAGGCCGTACAGCCTCCCTAGCCCATTCAAAAAGCCTAAATTACACTTTCTCGAAGATAGCAGCAACACCCAGACCGCCGCCGATGCACAGGGTAGCCAGACCCTTCTTGGCGTCGTCGCGCTTCATCATCTCGTGGAGCAGGGTGACGATGATACGAGCGCCGGAGCAGCCCACAGGATGGCCGATGGCGATGGCGCCGCCGTTGACGTTGACCTTGCTCATGTCGAAGCCCAGCTCACGGGCAACGGCGATGGACTGAGCGGCGAAAGCCTCGTTGGCCTCGATCAGGTCCATGTCGTCGATGGTCAGGTTGGCCTTGGCCAGAGCCTGGCGGGAAGCGGGGATGGGGCCGGTGCCCATGATCTTGGGATCCACGCCGCCCTGGCCCCAGGAGACCACCTTGAACAGAGGCTTCAGGCCATACTTCTCAACGGCCTCGCCGGAGGCCAGGATGATGGCGGCAGCGCCGTCGTTGATGCCGGAGGCGTTGCCGGCGGTGACGCGCTTGACACCCAGGGTGCCCTTCTCGGGGGTCATGTGGGTGGCCTCGAAGGTCATCTCCACCTTGTCCACGGTGTTGTCATCGGAGACGGCGAAGGCGCCCTTCAGGCCGGCCAGCTTCTCCAGGGTGGTCTCACGGGGATCCTCGTCGGTGTCGAAGACGAACTCCTTCTTCTTCTGCTTGACGGTGACGGGCACGATCTCATCCTTGAACCGGCCGGACTGGATGGCAGCAATGGCCTTGCTCTGGGAATTGAATCCGAACTCATCCAGCTCTTCCCGGGTGATGCCCCAGATGTCGCAGATGTTCTCAGCGGTGGTGCCCATGTGATAGTTGTTGTAAGCGTCCCACAGGCCGTCCTTGATCATGGTGTCGATGAGCTTCTTCTCGCCCATGCGAGCGCCCCAGCGGGCCTCGGGGATGGCGTAAGGAGCAGCGGACATGTTCTCGGTGCCGCCGCACATGACCATGTCGGCGTCGCCGCACTGGATGGCGCGGGAACCCTCGATGACGGACTTCAGACCGGAGCCGCAGACCATGCTGACGGTGTAGGCGGGGACCTTCAGGGGGATACCGGCCTTGACCATGCACTGACGGGCCACGTTCTGACCCTGCGCGGCGGACAGGACGTTGCCGAACATGACTTCGTCCAGCCACTCGCCCTTGACGTTGCCCCGCTTGAGGGCCTCAGCCATGACGATGGAGCCCAGCTCAGCGGCGGGGACGTCCTTCAGGGAGCCGCCGAACTTACCGACAGCAGTACGGCAGGAGCTGATAACATAGACATCTCTCATGATAGATCGTACCTCCAAAAAATAGTTCGTTTCTTTAGATTTTCCAGGGAAAATCCTAATGACACAGTTACGTTTGCATTATACCGACCGGCCCGGAAAAAATCAACCACAATACTTTGATTTTCTCCTCCGGTGAAAAAAATTCTGCGTTTTCCTCAACTGGCGGGGCTCACCCGGTCCCCATATTGGGTGAAAAGAGCATCCAGGGCGTCCAGAACCGTGTTGTCGTTGGTCAGCCGGTAGCTGCGGGACTGGATGATGAGATCCTGGGCGGTGTTGCAGCCATAGGCGTAGGTGGCGCTGTCGGTCCCCGCGGCGTCGGCGTCGTAGAGGCTGACCTCATAGTAATACCCTCCCGCGGGCACCGAGGCGCCGCTGAGATAGCTCATGTACCGGACCTTGCTGGTCTCCATGGCCTCCCAAAGTCCGGCGAATTCCTCCGGGTCCTCCAGGGTCAGCTGGGTCTTGTTCTGGTCGAAGTCGTAACGGATTACCCGGCACTGGACCGGCTGGGTGTCCGCCTCGAACCGGGAGAGCAGGTCCACCGGCCGCATCTGGGTGTTGAAATAGACGACGGCAGCGATGACGATCGCCGCCAGGGCGATGCCGCCGTACAGCTTGACGCCCCGTTTGGTAAAGGCCCCCGCGTAGAGCGTGGTGAGCAGATTCCTTCGTGCCATGGTCCTGGTCTCCTTTTATTGATATTTCCGGCTTTCCGCCACGGCCATCTGGTCGCAACGGTTGTTGTATGGGTTTTCGGCGTGGCCCTTCACCCAGTGATAGGTCAGCCTGTGGGTCTGGGTCAGGGCCAGCAGCTCCTCCCACAGGTCGGGGTTCAGGGCGGGCTTCTTGTCGCTCTTCACCCAGCCCCGTTTTTTCCAGCCCCAGGCCCAGCCCTTCTCCAGGGCGTCGATGACGTACTTGGAGTCGGAATACAGGTCCACGGCGCAGGGCTCCTTGAGGATGGACAGGGCCCGGATCACGGCGGTGAGCTCCATGCGGTTGTTGGTTGTGCTGGCCTCGCCGCCGCTGATCTCCTTTTTATGGCTGCCGTACAGCAGCACCGCCCCCCAGCCCCCGGGCCCGGGGTTGCCGGAACAGGCGCCGTCGGTGTAAATGGTGACTTGCTTCATGCTTCGCTGTCGGGCACCTCGGCCTGGGCCTCCTGCTCCGCCCGCTGCTTCTCCCACTTTTTCACCTGCCAATGGGCATAGGCCAGGAAAGCGATGCCGCCGGCGGTGATGGCGCAGCCGATGAAGGTGAAGGTCAGTCCCACACGAAGGCCCGCGAAGGGGATGAGACGGAAGATGCCCCGCCAGATGGACAGGATGCCCAGCACCAGGAGCACGACCCCCGAAACTTTAAAGATCTTGTTGAAATCCTGATCGTCTTTTGTCATTCCTCGATCCCTCCATTGTTAGTTGCGCTGTCTTCCTCGTCGTCCTCGTCTGGGAGGCCGTTGGGCTCCTCCTCCACCTTCTCCACCCGGGCCAGGGCGATGACCTTGCTGCCCTCGGCCACCCGCATGACTTTGACGCCCTGAGCGGTGCGGCTGTAGAGGTTCACGTCGGCGGCGGCCATGCGGATCATGGTGCCGTCGTCGGAGATAAGAAGGATGTCGTCGGACTCGTCCACGGCCTTGACCCCAGCGGCTTTGCCGGTCTTGTCGGTGATCTGATAGCCCTTCAGGCCCAGACCGCCCCGGTGCTGGGGCTCCCCGCCGGAGCGGACGTACTCCTCGATGGGAGTCCGCTTGCCGAAGCCGTTTTCCGTGATGATCAGCAGGCTCTTGTCCGGCAGGGCCCGGACCGCGCCGATGACGTAGTCCCCGGGACGGAGCTTGATGCCCCGGACGCCCACGGCGGTCCGTCCCATGGGCCGCACATCGGTCTCCCGGAAGCAGATGGCCATGCCGTCGTGGGTGACCAGGAGGATGTTCATGTCCCCGTCTGTCTCCCGGACGGAGATGAGCTCGTCCCCCTCGTCCAGGGTGATGGCACGGAGGCCCACGGTGCGGATGTTCCGCATGGCGGACTTCTCCACCCGCTTGACGGTGCCATTCCGGGTAATCATGAACAGGTAGCCGTTCTCGTCATAATCCCGGCCGTGGAGCATGGCGGTGACCCGCTCTCCCGGCTCGAACTGGAAGATGTTGTTCAGATGGGTCCCCTTGGCGGTGCGGCTGGCCTCGGGGATCTGGTAGCCCTTCTTCTTGTAGACCCGGCCGGAGCTGGTGAAGAAGAGGATGTTGTCGTGGCTGGAGGCGGTGAACAGAGTGTCCACATAGTCCTCCTCCCGGAGGCTTTGGGCAGAGATGCCCTTGCCGCCCCGCTTCTGGGCCCGGTAGGTGGAGGCGGGCATCCGCTTCATGTACCCGGCGGCGGTGAGGGTGAAGACGCACTCCTCCTCCTCGATGAGGTCCTCGATGTCGATCTCGTCCTCCACCTCCTGGATCTCGGTGAGTCGGTCGTCGCCGTACTTGTCCCGGATCTGGAGCAGCTCGTCCTTCATGACCCCCAGGAGCTTCTCCCGGTTGGAGAGCAGCTCGGCGTAATAGGCGATGCGGGCCTCCAGCTCGTCATACTCCTTCTGAAGCTTTTCCCGGTTAAGGCCCTGGAGGGCGATGAGCCGCATGTCACAGATGGCCTGGGCCTGGACCTCGTCCAAATCGAAGCGCTCCATGAGCCGTTCCCTGGCGTTGTCGTAGCTGGACCGGATGATGCGGATGACCTCGTCGATGTTGTCCTGGGCGATGAGCAGCCCCTCCAGCAGATGGGCCCGCTCCTCGGCCTTGCGCTTGTCGAAGATGGTCCGCCGGGTGATGACCTCCTCCTGGAAGGCCAGGTACTCGTCCAGGATATGACGCAGGGAGAGGATCTTGGGCTGAGACTGATCGTTGACCAGGGCCAGCATGTTCACCGCGAAGGTGGTCTGGAGCTGGGTCTGGTTCAGCAGGCGGTTGAGGACGATCTGGGGGTTGGCGTCGTGCTTGAGCTCGATGACCACCCGCATGCCGTTTCGGTCGGACTCGTCCCGGATGTCGGAAATGCCCTCCAGCCGCTTGTCCTTCACCTGGTCTGCCATGTTGGCGATGAGCATCCGCTTGTTCACCTGGTAGGGCAGCTCCGTGACGATGATGCGGGTGCGGTCGTGATTTTTCCCGTACTCCTCAAACTCCGTGCGGGCCCGGATGGTCACCCGGCCCCGGCCGGTGGCGTAGGCGGCCCGGATGCCGGACCGGCCCATGATGATGCCTTTGGTGGGGAAGTCGGGGCCCTTGACGTACTGCATCAGGTCGGACAGCGTGGCCTCCGGGTTTTCCAGCACACAGACGGCGGCGTCGATGACCTCCCGCAGGTTGTGGGGCGGGATGTTCGTGGCCATGCCCACGGCGATGCCCGAGGAGCCGTTGACCAGCAGGTTGGGGAACCGGGCGGGGAGGACCCGGGGCTCCTTCCGGCTCTCGTCGAAGTTGGGGTCCCAGTCCACGGTCTCCTTTTCGATGTCCCCCAGCATCTCCCCGGCCATTTTGGCCATGCGGGCCTCGGTGTACCGGTAGGCTGCGGGGGGGTCGCCGTCCACGGAGCCGAAGTTGCCGTGGCCGTCGATGAGGGGATAGCGCATGGAGAAGTCCTGGGCCAGACGGACCAGGGCGTCGTAGACCGAGGCGTCCCCGTGGGGGTGGTACCGGCCCAGCACGTCGCCCACGCAGGTGGCGGACTTCTTGAAGGGCTTGTCGGAGGTCAGGCCGTCCTCATACATGGCGTAGAGGATGCGCCGGTGAACGGGCTTCAGGCCGTCCCGGACGTCGGGAAGGGCCCGGCCCACGATGACGGACATGGCATAGTCGATGTAGCTGTCCTTCATCTCCTTGACCAGCTCGGATTCCACGATCACCTGATCGGGGAAGGCGATGTCCTCCGGTCTGTAGTCTTTGTTTTTGCTCATATTTTAAACTCCTTTGGGAAGGTGTTTGCGGGTTTAAATCGAATCGGAAAAGAAGCTCCTGATGGGCGTATCCTCCGCCGCGGCCTTTTTCAGCAGCCGCACCACATAGATCAGCAGGCCAACGAAGTAGACGTAGAAGATCGCGCCGAAGCCCACCAGCAGAAAGTCATAGAAGCCGTGGAGGATGGCCGCTGTGATCCAGGCCCGGCTTTTGGCGCTCTCCGCCGCCTGGTCCTGCCCCAGCGCCTCCAGCCGCTTGGCCCTGGCCAGCCCCGCCCCCATGACCACGCCGAACATGGCGTGACCGGGGATGGAGAAAATGGCCCGGACCACCGCTGTGGAAAAGCCGGTGGTGACCACGTACATGATGTTCTCCACTGCCGCGAAGCCCAGGGAGACGAACACGGCGTAGACGATGGCGTCGAAGGTGTAGTTGAAGTTGGGATCGTTCCACACCCGGCGAACAAGGACCTGATACTTCACGCCCTCCTCCACAAAGCCGGGGATGACGAAGTAGGCGAAAAACAGGTAGAGCATCTGGCTCCAGGAGAAGATCCCGATGACCTTGTCCCCCACCAGCTCCAGGATGAGAATGGGAAACATGGCCACAACCCCTCGGAGAAACAGGGACAGGAGCAGATTCACCGGCTCCCGCTCGATCTTGTCCATCCGATAGATGATATACAGCAGGATCAGAGGCGGGATCAGAGCCGCCGCCACCAGGAAGAATACCGAACCTAACAGCATGGCGTTTTCTCCTTAAATATCCAGGTTGACCACGTACTTTGCGTTCTCCTCGATAAACTCCTTCCGGGGCTCCACCTTCTCCCCCATGAGGATGGTGAAGATCTCGTCGGCCTTCACCGCGTCCTCCAGGGTGATCCGCCGGAGGGTCCGGGTCTCGGGGTTCATGGTGGTCTCCCACAGCTCGTGGGGGTCCATCTCGCCCAGGCCCTTGTACCGGTTGATCTCCACCCGGGCGTTGGGGTTGTCCCCCCGCATCTCGGCGGAGACCCGGTCCCGTTCGTCGTCGGAGTAGGCCACCCGCTGGGTCTTGCCTCTTGTCAGTTTATACAGCGGCGGCACGGCAGAGTAAACATACCCCTGCTCGATGAGGGGCCGCATGAACCGGAAGAAGAAGGTCAGCAGCAGGGTGCGGATGTGGGCTCCATCCACGTCGGCATCGGCCATGATGATGATCTTATGATACCGCAGCTTGTCGGGGTTGAACTCCTCGCCGATGCCCGCCCCCAGGGCGGTGATGACGGGGCTCAATTTATCGTTTCCGTAGACCCGGTCCGCCCGGGCCTTTTCCACGTTGAGCATCTTGCCCCACAGGGGCAGGATGGCCTGGAACCGGGAGTCCCGGCCCTGGGTGGCGGAGCCGCCGGCGGAGTCGCCCTCGACGATGTAGATTTCCGTCAGGGCAGGGTCCCGCTCGTTGCAGTCCCGCAGCTTGTCGGGCATCTGGCCGGACTCCAGACCGGTCTTGCGCCGGACGGATTCCCGGGCTTTTCTCGCCGCTTCCCTGGCCCGGGCGGCGGTGAGGGCCTTTTCCAGGATGGCCCGGCCCACGGAGGGATTTTCCTCGAAGAACTCCTCCAGCTTGTCGGTAACGATTCCGTTGACCAGGGTGCGGATCTCGGAATTGCCCAGCTTGGCCTTGGTCTGGCCCTCGAACTGGGCCTCGGTGAGCTTCACGGAGATGACGCAGGTGAGGCCCTCCCGGCAGTCCTCGCCGGTGATCTTCTCGTCGTCCTTCAGGATCTTGGCCTTCCGCCCGTAGGCGTTGAGGGAGTTGGTCAGGGCCCGCTTGAAGCCCTCCTCGTGCATGCCCCCCTCGGGAGTGTGGACGTTGTTGGCGAAGGAGACGATGATCTCGTTGTAGGTGTCGGAGTACTGTAAGGCCACCTCGGCCATGGCGTCCTCCCGGGACCCCATCATATAGATGACCCCGTCGTGGATGGGGTTCTTGTTGCGGTTGATATAGTCCACGAACTCCCGGATGCCGCCCTCGTAGCACATGGAATCGGAGATTTCCTCTTCGCCCCGGTGGTCGGTAATGGTGATGGTGAGGCCGGCGTTGAGGAAGGCCTCCTCCCGCATCCGGGTGTGGAGGGTGTCGAAGTCATACTCCGTGGTCTCAGTGAACATCTCCGGGTCGGGCTTGAAGGTGACGATGGTGCCGGACTTTTCCGTATCCCCCACCACGGTCATCCTCTGGGTCACCAGGCCCCGGGCGAACTTCATCTCGTAGATCTTGCCCTCCTTGTGGACCTGGACGGTAAGCCACTCGCTCAGGGCATTGACCACCGAGGCGCCCACGCCGTGGAGGCCGCCGGAGACCTTATAGCCCCCGCCGCCGAACTTGCCGCCGGCGTGGAGGATGGTGAAGACCACCTCCAGGGCGGGCTTGCCGGTCTGCTGCTGGATATCCACGGGGATGCCCCGGCCGTTGTCGGACACGGTGATGATGTTGTCCTTGCCGATCTCCACGGTGATCTCGGAGCAGTAGCCCGCCAGGGCCTCGTCGATGGAGTTATCCACGATCTCGTAGACCAGGTGGTGCAGGCCGCTGGCGGAGGTGGAGCCGATATACATGCCCGGCCGCTTCCGCACGGCCTCCAGGCCCTCCAGCACCTGGATTTCCGAGGCGCCGTAGGCGTGCTCCACTGCCGTGGTGGTTTTGTTTTCCAATTGATCCATAGGGATACCTCCAAGTCACGAGTTTACAGAAAGCTATGTCAAGCCAGCTCGAACCGGTCGCTCTCCAGGCGCTTGACCAGCGTGGAGGTGGCGAGCTGGGACAGATATACAGTCACATTCCCCTGCCGGTCCCGGCAGAGGAGAAAGGATTTTGGCAGATCGTCCCCGGCGCTGACCACCCGGCCCTCCCGCTCCGCCCGGGCCAGAAACTCCCGGGTGAGATGGGATGCGGTGGTGTTGTCCAGGTCGAAGATGCCCAGAACGTCGTCCTGATGGATGACGACGGAGGCGCCGAGATGCAGATACATGGTGGGACCTCCTTGCGTGCTCAGTCGATCAGCGCGCCGTTGTGGATGTGAAGGATCTTTCCCTCGGGAAACTCCCCTTCCGGTACTTCACATCCGGTGATGAACACCTGCCCGCCGGTGATCCGCCGCAGGACGAAATCCTGCCGCCGGACGTCCAGCTCCGAGAGCACGTCGTCCAGCAGCAGCACGGGCCACTGGCCCGTGTCGTCCCGAAAAAGCTCCCGCTCCGCCAGCTTCAGGGACAGAGCCGCCGTCCGGGTCTGGCCCTGGGAGGCAAACTGCCGGGCGGGCTGCCCGTTGATCTGAGCCGCCAGGTCGTCTTTGTGGGGGCCGGACAGACAGGACCGGGCCTCCAGCTCCGCCTGGGCGTGGCTCTCCTGGTGGGCCCGGAGGGCCTCATATATGGTCACGGTGGGGCCCAGAGGGTCCTCTACGGTGCGGACGGTCTCATAGGTGAGGGCCAGGTCCTCCCGGTCCCCGGAAAACTCCCGCTGGATCTCCGACGCTCGCTTAGCCAGCTTGTGCACAAAGTGGGCCCGGTAGTGGATTACCAGAGCGCCGGCCCGGGCCATGGCCTCGTTGAAGTCCTCCAGCACGTCCAGCAGGCCGGGGTTGGTCTCCCAGTCCCGAAGGATGCGGGTCTTGTGCTCCAGCAGGCGGTTGTACTGGCTCAGGGCCTCGGCGTACCGGGGGCGCAGCTGGGAGATGGCGTGGTCCAGAAAGGCCCGCCGCTCCGCCGCGCCGGATTTGATGAGAGCCAGATCCTCCGGGCAGAACAGCACCGTCTGGACGATGCCATTCAGGTCCCCGGCAGTTTTGCATTTTACGTGGTTGACGAACAGGCTCCGCCGCTTGCCCCGGAAAAGCCTGGCCTCGATGAGAAAGTCCCGGTCCCAGCTCTCCGCCCGGGCGGTGATGGTCCCCTGATCCCGGTCGAAGGAGATCAGCTCCCGATCCCCTCTGGCCCGGTGGGATCTTGCCCCCGACAGGAAGCCGATGGCCTCCAGCAGGTTGGTCTTTCCCTGGGCGTTTTCCCCGCAGATCACATTGACCCCCGGGTGAAAGTCCGCGGCGAAGCCGGAATAGTTGCGAAAACCATCCAGCTCGATACGGTCCACCCTCATGAAACGGTGATCTCCACTTGGCTGTCCAGCACCGCGATGTCCCCCGGCCGGAGCTTCTTTCCCCGCTGGGTACACACGTCCCCGTTGACGGTGACCTGGCCTTCCTGGATCAGCACCTTGGCCTCGCCGCCGCTGGAGACGACATCGGCCAGCTTCAGCAGGGCGTCCAGCTTGATATACTCCGTGGTGATGGAGACAGAGGTCTTTTCCATGGTGTCACCTCTGCCCTTCTCAGGAAAGGTCGGACTTCAGCCGCACGGGAAGGACCATGAACAGGAAGTTCTCCTCCCCCTCCGCCGGCACGATGATGCAGGGGGTGATGGGGCTGGAGAGCTCCAGGACCACCTGATCACAGGGCGCCGCCCGGAGAGCGTCCAGCATATACTTATTGTTGAAGCCGATCTCCATGCCGCCGCCGTTGCCCGCCGCGGGGCAGCAGTCATGGGCGTTGCCCACGGCGGTGCGGGTGGTAATGTCGATGGAATCCTCTCCCATGACGCAGCGCAGGGGGCTCTTGAGCTTTTCGCTGACAATGAGGGACACCCGCTCAATGCAGGAGAGCAGTTGCCGCCGGTCCACATTGAGCTTCACCGGGTTGTTTCTGGGAATGGCCTGCCGCCAGGCCAGGAACTCGCCCTCCAGCCGCCGGGTGATGAGGATGGTGTCGTCCATGCGGAAGAGAATGTGCCGGGAACCCAGGTGGACGCTCACCGGGTCGGAGGTATCCTTGCAGATCCGCTCTACCTCCGCCAGAGAGGCCCCGGGGACCACGAACTGGAATTCTCCGTTTTTGTCCTCCACCGGCTCCCGCCGCAGGGCCAGCCGGAAGCCGTCCACCGCCACAATGGTGAGGCCCTCCTCCTCCACCACGAAGAGGGCGCCGGTGTGGACCGGGCGGCTCTCGTCCTGGCTGACGGCAAACAGAGTCTGGCCGATCATGGACCGGAGGGTCTCCTGGGGCAGAGTCAGGGAGTTCTGATAATCCACGGTGGGCAGCTCCGGGAAATCGTCAGGGTCGATGCCCATAAGGTCAAACTCACTCATACCGCAGGCCAGGTGGACCTTCAGCTTCTCCTCCTGGAAGAGAACGGTGTCGTCGGGCATCTTCCGGATGATCTCCCCCAGCAGCCGGGCGGGGAGGACCAGGGAGCCCCCTTCGGTGACCTCCGCGGAGAAGGAAGAACGGATGCCCGTCTCCTGGTTATAACCGGTGATGTGGACGGTCCCATCGGTCTCCGCCTCCAGCAGCAGGCCCTCCAGGGCGGGGATGGTGCTTTTCAGAGATACCGCCCGGGCGGCCATGGAGATGGCTGCCTGGATCAGAGCTTTTTCACAGTGGAATTTCATAATACAGCCTCCTTGTTTCTCTTTTCCGCCCCCGGATGGGAAGGATAGGAGAAAAGAATCGTAATAGCAGTAGGGATGTGGAACCTGTGGAAAACCGGATTTTTTCTTGAAAATCCTGGATTTTTTTGTCCACAGGCCCGCTGGTCCCGGTGGACGGGCTTGGGGAGATCGGCGGAAAATGACCGCCGGGTTTTCCACTTTCCACAATGGGATGTGGAGAGGAAGGGTTCCGGGTTTTTCCGGTCTGTCATCCGTAGCGGGCGTTGATGTTGGCCCGTAGGTCCTTGATGATCTCCTCGATCTCCGGGTCCTCCTTGCACAGCTTCTCAATACGGCTGACGGAGTGGAGAATCGTGGAGTGGTCCCGGTCCCCGAACTCCTTGCCGATCTCCGTCAGGGTCAGCTTGGTGAGGGTGCGGGTGAGGTAGATGGCGATCTGCCGGGCCTTGTTGGTCTCCTTGGTGCGGCCCTGGCCCCGGATGGCCTCCTCCTCGATGTTGTAGAACCGGCTGACCTCCTCGATGATGACCCCGGCGGTGGGCAGGATGTCTGAGGTGTCCTTGAGGATGTCCCGCACCACCCGGATCACCGTGGAGATGTTGATGTCGCTGTTCATCAGGTCCCGGTATGCCAGCATCTTGTTTACCGTGCCCTCGATCTGCCGGACGTTGGCGGTGATGTTTTCCGCCACGTAGGTCAGCACCTCCTCCGGCAGCTCGATGCCCATGCGGATGGCCTTGCTCTTGATGATGGCTACCCGGGTCTCGTAGTCCGGAGGGACGATGTCCGCCAGCAGGCCCGACTCAAACCGGGACTTCATCCGGTCCTCCAGACGGAGCATCTCCTTGGGGGGACGATCGGCGGTGAAGACGATTTGTTTTTTCTGCTCATACAGGGAGTTAAAGGTGTGGAACATCTCCTCCTGGGTCTGGTCCTTGCCGGCGATGAACTGCACGTCGTCCATGAGGAACACATCGGCGGAACGGTATTTGGCCCGGAATTCCTCGTTCTTGCCCGCCCGGATGGCGCTGATGAGATCGTTGGTGAAGGCGTCCCCCTTGATGTAGACGATGCTCCAGCTGGGGTGGGTCTTGTGGATCTCATGGGCGATAGCGTAGAGCAGGTGGGTCTTGCCCAGTCCGGACTCCCCGTAGATGAACAGGGGATTGTAGGTCTGGCCGGGCATATTGGCCACCGCCTGGGCTGCGGCGTGGGCGAACTTGTTGGAGCTGCCCACCACGAAGCGCTCGAAGGTGTATTTCTCCGTGCCGGGGAAAAACTCCCGGGTGTCGTTCTCCTGCTGCCGGTACTGCTCCTTCTCCTCCTCGGTGAGGATCACCACCTCCAGCTTGGCGGAGAACAGGTCGTAGAGGGCCTTCTCGATGTCCGGCAGATACCGGCTGAGGATCACCTTCCGCTTGAGCTCGTCGGGAATGCAGAGAAGAAAGCGGTCCCCGGTCAGGTCGATGGGCTCGGCGTCGTCAAACCAGGCGGACAGGGTGGTGGCGGTCATGGTCTCCCCCAGCAGGGCGAGGACCTTGTTCCAGATCTCTTGGACGGAGGAGTTCATGGGACGGGTCTCCTTTTCTCTATGGTCAGGGACGAGGAGAAGGCCTCCCGCAGTCCCGAAAAAACGAAAAAATAAAGGGAACACATTAACTTATTGATTATACCAGATTCCAGACCGATTCGCAAGGAAAATCGGGGATATATTTATATAATAAGGTAAGTTTTTGCCCCGTTTTTCCGCTGGGGACAGAAAAAATTATCTCCATGCCTTGTGACTGGCCGGGGCTCGGGACACAAGATGTTGCGAAAAGTGGAAAATTGACGGAAAACAGCGGAAATCCACCGAAAAAATTGTGTTGACATCGGGATTTGCTTTCCGTTATAATATCCTTTGCGTAACCGCGGCGAGACCGCGGCGCGCCTGATTTTATCGACCGCGGCCGGGGCGATCCGGCCGTTGTGGCGGGCGGGAGCTGATCCCGCCGGAAAAAGATACAGGAGGTGTATCAGAATGGTTCGTACCTATCAGCCCAAGAAGCGTCAGCGCTCCAAGGAGCACGGGTTCCGCAAGCGTATGGCGACCCGTAACGGCCGCAAGGTCCTGGCCCGTCGCCGCGCCAGAGGCCGTGCCCGCCTGACCCACTGATGCCAGGGGCAATCGCATAAAGAGGACACAAGGGCGGGGAAAGCGGATTTCCACCGCCCTTATCCAAGTTACGGACCTTTTTGCGAACGCCCTGAAAAGGAGAAACCGTCCGTGAAGTATACCGTCTCCCTGAAGGAAAACCGGATCTTTCGCCGGCTCTATGCCAAGGGTAAGAGCGCGGTGGGGTCCGCCATGGTCCTCTACTGCCGGAAGAACGGCGGGACGACCAACCGCCTGGGCTTCACGGTGGGCACCAAGCTGGGCCACGCCGTGGTCCGCAACCGGGTCCGCCGCCGCCTGCGGGAGATCTATCGGCTCAACGAGGACAAGCTGCTCCCCGGCTACGACATCGTCGTCGTGGCGCGGGTGCGGGCGGTCCACAGCCGATACGATCAGCTGGAGCGGCAGTTTCTCTCTCTGGCATCCAAGCTGGGACTGGTTTCCCGGGAGGGACCCTCGTCATGAAAACGATTCTGCTCTGGATGATCCGGTTTTACCGGAAGTTCATATCCCCCGCCTTTCCCCCCTGCTGCCGGTTCACCCCCACCTGCTCGGCCTACGCCCTGGAGGCGGTGGAGAAATACGGCGCCTGGAAGGGGGGCTGGCTGGCTGTGCGGCGGATCCTCCGCTGCAATCCTTTCCACAAGCAGGACGGCATCGAGTACGACCCGGTCCCCTGATAGGGAAACACGCCCCCGCTGCCCCGGTGCGCCGGGGACCCAACAACACCTGGAGGCGCTGCAATGAGCATCATCTTAACCCCCTTTGCCAAGCTGCTGCTGCTGTTTTACAGTCTCACCGGCAGCTATGGCCTGTCTCTGCTGCTCTTCTGTCTGGTGATCCGTCTGATCCTCTTCCCCTTCTTCCTGAAGGGGCGCAAGAGCATGCTCTCCATGAGCGGTCTGACGGAGAAGCAGAAGGTCCTGCAGCAGAAGTACGCCCGGGACCGACAGAAATACAGCGAGGAGCTGGCCAAGCTCTATGAGGAGGAAGGCGTCAAGCCCTCCGGCGGCTGTCTGTGGTCCTTCCTTCCCCTGCCCTTCCTGATGGCCATTTACGGCATCATCCGCCGGCCCCTGACCTACCTGATGAACATGACCTCGGACAACATCGAGTCCGTGTACTATCTGCTCTACAATGAGAGCCTCAGCGGCAGGAGCGCCAACGCGGAGCTGTCCATGGCTCAGGACGTGTTCAACAACTACGACAAGATCGTCTCGGCCATCCCCGACCTGGCCAATATGCCCCGGATCGACTTCACCTTCCTGGGCCTGAACCTCACCGAGACCCCCCACTTCATGTTCTGGACCCAGGAAAACCCCGGCTACGCCCTGGGGCTGTGGCTCATCCCCGTGGTCTCCGCCGTGCTCAGCGTGGTGTCCATGATCGTCACCAACAAGATCAACGCCAAGGTCCTGGGCACCGAGAAGGTGGTGGACCAGAGCCAGCGGACCACCATGATCATCATGCCCCTGTTTTCCCTGTGGATCTGCTTCACCCTGCCCGCCGCCCTGGGCGTGTACTGGATCGGCAACAGCATTGTGGCCATCCTCCAGGAGATTGCCAACGTGCCCTTCCTGAAAAAGCACCTGGTCAAGCTGGAGGCCGACAAGGCCAAGCGGAAGGAGGAGGCCAAGGAGCGGGTCAAGCAGGAAAAGAAGGCCCAGGCCGAGGCCAAGAAAAAGGCCGCCGAGGAGATGCGCCGCATCCAGATGGAGCGGAAGCTGAACAAGAGCATCGCCGGAGCCAGCCGGGAGGGCATCCGCGCCTATGCCCGGGGCCGGCTCTACGATCCCGACCGCTATCCCACCTTCCCCTACCAGGACCCCAATGAGCTGATCCTGGCCAAGGAAGCCGCCCTGGAGGCCCAGCGGGCCGCCGGACGCAAGGGCAAAAAGAACGCCCCCCTCCCCGCCGCCCCTGAGGCGGAAGCCCCCGTCCAGGAGCCGGAGACCCCGGTCCAGGCCGTGGAAGCCGCCGGGACCGAGGCCGCCGAGGAGGCCTTTGTGGAGGAATCCTTCCTGGAGGAGCCGGGAGACGCCGAAGAATAAGTAAGGCACCATAAGACAAGGATATTACTAAGGAGACGAACGCCTTATGATGAAAACATTGGAAACCACCGGCAGGACCGAAGAGGCTGCCGTTCAGAGCGCCCTGGACCAGCTGGGTCTGGACCGGGACAGCGTCTCTGTAGAGATCCTGGAGCGGGCCAAAAAGGGCTTCCTGGGCATCGGCGGCACTCTGGCCAAGGTGAAGGTGACCTATGAGGCCCCTGACCCTGTGGAGCCGGTGAAGGCCCCGGAGCCCGCCCCCGTTGCTCCTGTGGAGAAGGCTCCCGCGCCCGTGGCCCAGCCTGCCGCCCCTGTGGAGGAGGCCCCGGCCCCGCAGCCTGCCCCGGTCCCCGCAGCGGAAGAACCCGCCCCTGCGGCGGAGCCAGCTGAGGAGGAAGAAGTCCCCGCCGCTGAGGAGGAGGAGACTCCCACCGATCTGGAGGGCCGCATCCGGGCCTTCCTCACCGGCCTGCTGGCGCACATGGGCATCGAGGCCCAGGTCAACGTGGGTCCCAAGACAGAGAACGGCATCCTGGTGACCCTGGAAGGCCCCAAGCTGGGCGCCCTCATCGGCCACCGGGGGGAGACCCTGGACGCGGTGCAGCAGCTGACCAACTACTCGGTCAACCGGGGCCGCACCCACCGGACCCGCATCCACATCGACGCGGAGAACTACCGGGCCAAGCGGGAGGAATCCCTGAAGCGTCTGGCCAACAAGGTGGCCGGGAAGGTGGTCAAGTACCGCCGGAACATCACCCTGGAGCCCATGAACGCCTACGAGCGCCACGTGATCCACGAGGCCCTGCAGGATTACCCCGACGTCATCACCTATTCCACCGGGACCGAGCCCAACCGCCGCACGGTGGTGGCCTTTTCCCGGGGCAAACATTCGTACTAAGGATATTTCAGAGAAAAAAACGGCGGGGGCTTGTGCTTCCGCCGTTTTTTCTGTATGATAATTAAGATCTCAATGCCTGATGGTTTTTTGAAGGAGGGGTGTCCCCATGACGTTCCGAGACCGTATCCACCCTCAGCTGCGAGGCTGGTATGACGCCTCCGGCGGGTTTGATTTCGACCACCTGGAGGAATTTGTGGCCAAGTGCAACGCCGCTGAGTTGGCCAATCTGAAGGAGGATCCCCTGGTGTCCGTCCGGGACCGGATGATCCCCGGGCCCGAAGGGGCGCCGGAGGTGAAGGTTCGCATCTATGAGCCGGCAGGCCGGAACGGTACCCCTCTCCCCTGCCTGTTTTTCTACCATGGGGGCGGGTTCCTGTTCGGCACGGTGTACCGGCAGGAGAACCTGTGCCAGCGGTATGTGAAGAACGTGGGCTGTGTGGTGGTGTCGGTGGAGTACCGCCTGGCCCCCCAGTGGAAAGCCCCCGCCCAGCTGGAGGACTGCTACGCCGCCCTCACCTGGGTCCACGACAATGCCGCGGCCCTGGGGGTGGACCCAAATCGGCTGGCGGTGTCCGGCCTGTCCGCCGGAGGCAACCTGGCGGCAGCCATCTGCCTGTACGCCCGGGAGAAGAAGGGGCCGGAGATCTGCTTCCAGATGCCCCTGTACGCCGAGCTGGACTATACCCTGGACACCCCCTCGGCCCATGAGGTGACCGACGCCAAGGTCTGGTGCCGGGACAACTGCGAAAAGTCCTGGGACAAGGTCCTGGGCCCAGGCCGGATCCCCACGGAGTTTGAGTCCCCCGCCCTGGCCAAGGACCTGGGGGGCCTGCCCCCGCTGTTCTCCTACATCGGCCAGCTGGACCCTGGCCGGGACGAGAACATCGCCTACTGGACCCGTCTGATGGATGCCGGCGTGGAATGTGAGTACCACGTCTTCCCCGGCTGCTACCACTGCTTCGAGCTCAGCGTCCCCGACGCCGTCTACAGCCAAACCGCCTATTCCCTCACCTACGCCGCCCTCAAAAGAGCCTTCAACATAGAAGAATAACCAAACAATCCCACACAAAAACCACCCCCAAAAATCCAATGCTTATACCACCTCGCATCAAAAGCGTCGGAGACTGAAAGGATTTGGACCACTAAAAAAGGGAGCACACGCTGCCGAAAGCAGAAACCACCCGCCAAAGCGAGCGCCCCAAAAAAGGGGGTCCAGGGGGAACCCCCCTGGTGCTTTTCCCCCCGCTTTTCCAGAAAAGCGGGGCCCCGCCCGGGAAGGGCACTCACGGCAGGGCGGTAAGTCCTATGCCAGCATAGAAAAATACCATCTTATAAAAATGGGAAGGAGGCCCGCCGCCATGCAGCTGGAACAGTCCCTCAAGGACCGCATGGCCCGCCGCAGGCTGGCTCATGCCTACCTCCTCACCGGCCGGGACCGGGCGGACCTGGCCTCCACCCTGGCCGCCGCCCTGGTCTGCACAGGTCCAAAGCCCCCCTGCGGCCAGTGCTCCGCCTGCAGGAAGGCCGCCCAGGGCATCCATCCGGACGTCATCCGCCTGGACCCCGACGGCGAGGGTCTGAAGGCCGAGGCCGTCCGGGACCTGCGGGCCGACGCCTACATCCGCCCCAACGAGGCCGACCGGAAGGTCTATATTCTGTGCAACAGCCAACTGCTCAACCAGACGGGGCAGAACATCCTGCTGAAGCTCATCGAGGAGGGCCCGCCCTACGCCGCCTTCCTCTTCCTCACCCCCAACCCCGAGCTGCTGCTCCCCACCATCCGCTCCCGGTGCGAGACCCTCCGGGCCCCGGGGGAGGAGGAGCGGGCCGCCACCGAGGACGGGGCCAGGCTGGCGGGCTTCATCCTGGACCGGACCCCGGCGGCGGAGACCCTGCCCTTCCTGATCTCCCTGGAGAAACGGGACCGGGGGGAGATCGCCGCCCTGCTGGAGGAGACCGCCGCCCGCCTCACCGCCGCCGCCCGGGAACGGCCGGAGGTCCTGGGGGCTCTGGACCGTCTGGCTCCCATCCGGGCGGCCTGTGAATTCAACATCAGCGCCGGTCATCTGGCCGGCTGGATCGCCTCGGTCCTGTGAGGGCCGGAGCCATAAACGAAGGAGAAACCTGTATGGAAGAACGAATCAGCGTTCGCTTTCGCAGCGAAGGCAAGCAATACGACTTTGACCCCCGGGGCCTGCGCTGCCAGCCTGGGGACAGCCTCATCGTGGAGACTGCCAACGGCCTGGAATACGGCGTGTGCAGCCGGGGAAACTTCACCCAGGAGGACAGCCGAGGCAGAGGGGGGACCCTTCGCCCGGTGATCCGCAAGGCCACCGAGGCCGACCTGGCCGCGGTGGAGAAAAACCGGGAAAAGGAAAAGTACGCCTTCCAGGTCTGCCAGGAGAAGATTGCCGAGCACGGCCTGGACATGAAGCTGGTCAGCGTGGAGTGCGGCTTTGAGGGGAACAAGATCCTTTTCTTCTTCACCTCCGAGGGCCGGGTGGACTTCCGGGCCCTGGTGAAGAGCCTGGCGGGGATTTTCCACACCCGCATCGAGCTGCGACAGATCGGCATCCGGGACGAGGCCAAGCTTTTGGGAGGCCTGGGCATCTGCGGGCGGCCCTTCTGCTGCTCCTCCTTCCTGCGGGAGTTCCAGCCGGTGTCCATTAAGATGGCCAAGACCCAGAACCTGTCCCTGAACCCCACGAAAATTTCCGGCACCTGCGGGCGGCTTATGTGCTGCCTGAAATACGAGCAGGCCGCCTACGAGGATCTCATGAAGGACGCCCCCCGGATGGACTCCTTCGTGGAGACCCCCGACGGGGCGGGGACCATCATCAGCGTCAACACCCTCCGGGAGAAGGTCCGGGTCCGCCTGGACAGCGAGCCCGACACCCTGCGGACCTATCAGAACAGCGAGATCCGGGTAATCCGCAGCGGCAAGGGCAAGCGGCCCGAGGGATATGTAGAGCCACCCAAGGAGGTGCTGGCCCGGCTGCGGAAGGGCAGCGAGTCCCCCGAGGACCAGCTGCGCCGGGAGCAGGCCGCCCTGGCCGCCGCCCTGGACGACTTCATGGCCGAACAGGCCGAGGAGCCTCCCCGGGAGCAGCGCCGGTCCCGGAGCCGCCGGGGCAGCGGACGATCCGGCTCCGCCGAGACCAGACAGCAGCCCTCTGCCCCGGCCGCGGCCGAAGGGCAGCAGGAGCCCAAAAAGGAGGGCGGCAGCCATCGCCACCGTCACCGGGGTCACCGGGGCGGCGGGAACAAGTCCGCCCAGCAGTCCGGGGAGGCCAAAAGCGCCGCGCCCCAGGCCTCCCAGCCCAAGCCCAACGAGGGCGGGGAGAAGAAGACCTCCAACCGCCGGTGGCACCACCACCGGGGCCGGAGAAAGTCCGGCGGCAGCGGCAAGCAGCCCGGCGCCGGGGAATAAACCGCAAAATAAGACCAGGACCCGTATCCCAAACGGAACGGGTCCTGGTTTTTTGCGGGGGAGGGAGATAAACTGGAATTCATCGAATTGGTTTAACTGGATCGTCCATTCTGATGAGTCAAGTACCATTGTTGAAAGCCTTCCAGCGTGAGTCGGTTATCCAAATCTTCAATCGGCCTTGAGGCAGATTCTATGATTTGTTTACAAGTCTTCTTCTCTCTCAGCATTTCGTATGTTGGGCCCAGTGGATCGCCATATTTTGCTGCTGTAGCCTCATATATATACTCACGAAACAGTGGCGGAGCAGCCTCTTTATACTGTCGGCCAAGTTCCCTTCGCTTTTCGTGCATTGCTCTTGCTATCTGATCTTCGGTATAACCTTCTGCCTTAAACTTCTCTGGCATACTCCGCAGTTCGCGCACTTTTTTCTCATATCCCAAACGCTGCGGGCTTGTTTTAAGGCCTATCTTTTCGATCAGCGTAATTTCCTTCTCAAACTCTGTCATAGAAGCTCCTCGTTAAATCCCGATTTCTCTTATGGCTCCCGGTCCTTCTGCTCCTCCAGGTCCGCTACCACGGTCTCCGCCAGCTTCAGCAGGTCCGTGTCCCCCTTCTTCAGCCGCAGAGCCAAATGGGGCTTCTCCCCGGCGGAGAACAGCAGCCGCCCCTGGTATTTCTCCAGGCCGCAGACCATGGCCACTGACTGGAGGTCCAGCTCCGACAGGGCGAAGAGCAGGGTCTCCTTTTTGCTGATCTCCGTGACCCCGCACCGGGAGGCCCGGGTCCGTAGCAGGGCGATGCGCACCAGGTTCAGGGCCCCTTCGGGGGGGTCGCCGTAGCGGTCGATGAGCTCGTCGAGGATATCGTCGGCCTCCTCCTGGTCCCGGACCCGGGCCATGCGGCGGTAGAGGTCCATCCGCTGCTCCGGGGCGGAGATGTAGGTCTCGGGAAGGGCGGCGGTCACCGGCAGGTCCACCAGGCAGTCGGCGGGCCGCTGGACGGGCTTGCCCTGCTCCTCCAGCACCGCGTCCTCCAGCAGACGCAGGTACATGTCATAGCCCACGCTCATGAGAAAGCCGGACTGCTCCGGGCCCAGGAGGTTTCCCGCCCCCCGGATCTCCAGGTCCCGCATGGCGATTTTGAAGCCGGAGCCAAAGGCGGCGTACTCCCGGATGGCGGAGAGCCGCTTGGCCTGGTCCTCGGTGAGGATCTTGTTCCGCCGGTAGGTCATGTAGGCGCTGGCCCGGCGGGTGGACCGTCCCACCCGGCCCCGCAGCTGGTGGAGCTGGGCCAGGCCCATGCGCTCGGCGTCCTCGATGATGAGGGTGTTGACGTTGGGCAGGTCGATGCCTGTCTCGATAATGGTGGTGCACACCAGGATGTCGATCTCTCCGTCGGTCATCCGGCTCATGATGTCCCCCAGCTGGTCCTGGTCCATCTTTCCGTGGGCCACGGCGATGCGGACCTCCTCCCCCAGCAGCTCCTTCAGCCGGGCGGCGCAGCGATCGATGGTCTCCGTGCGGTTGTGGAGGTAGTAAACCTGGCCGCCCCGGTCCAGCTCCCGGCGGATGGCGTCGGTGAGCAGGCCCCAGTCGTGCTCGGTGACGTAGGTCTGCACCGGCTGGCGGTTGGTGGGGGGCTGCTCCAGGGTGGACATATCCCGCAGGCCGGAGAGGGCCATGTTCAGGGTCCGGGGGATGGGGGTGGCGGAGAGGGTGAGCACGTCCACCTGGTGGGCCAGCTTTTTCAGCTTCTCCTTGTGGGTCACCCCGAACCGCTGCTCCTCATCCACCACCAGAAGACCCAGGTCCTTGAACCGGATGTCCTTCCCCAGCAGCTTGTGGGTGCCGATGAGCAGGTCCACCTCCCCTTCGGCGGTGCGGCGGAGGATGTCCCTGGTCTCCTTGGGGGTGCGGAACCGGGAGATCATCTCCACAGTCACCGGGAACCGGGAAAAGCGGTTGAGGGCCGTCAGGTAATGCTGCCGGGCCAGCACCGTGGTGGGCACCAGCATGGCGGCCTGCTTGCCGTCCAGGACGCATTTCATCACCGCCCGGAAGGCCACTTCGGTCTTGCCATAGCCCACGTCCCCGCACAGGAGGCGGTCCATGGGCACCGGCCGCTCCATGTCCCGTTTGATCTCGCTGGCGCAACGGAGCTGGTCCTCGGTCTCGGGATAGGGGAACAGGGCCTCGAACTCCTGCTGCCAAGGGGAGTCCGGGGAGAAGGCGTGCCCCGCCAGCCGCTGCCGCTGGGCGTAGAGCTGGATGAGGCCCTTGGCCAGATCCTTGGCGGCGGCCTTGGCCCGGGCCTTGGTCTTTTCCCACCGGCCGCTGCCCAGCTTGGACAGACGGTCCACAGAGGGATTTTCCCCGCCGCCGATGTATTTGGAGACCAGATCCAGCTGCAGGGCGGGGACATACAGGGAGTCTGACCCGGCAAACTGGAGCTTGATATAGTCCTTTTTCACCCCGTCCACCGTCATCTCCACCACGCCCACGAACCGGCCGATGCCGTGGTGCTCGTGGACCACCAGGTCTCCGGGGGCCAGATCGGTGAAGGATTCCAGCTTCTGACGGTTGGTCCTCTGGGCCTTGGACGCCCGGCGCTTCTGCCGGACCGGGGCAGCCACCCCCTCGGCCAGCACGGCAAACTTCCCGTTGGGGAAATCAAAGCCCGCCGACAGCCCCCCCACCGCCAGCAGGATACGGCCGGGCTCGGGGAGATCGTGGAGGGTCTCGTCCACGGCGGAGTAAACCTTCTGCTCCCGCAGGAGGGACTGGAGGGCGTCGGCCTTCCGGCGGCTGGAGGTGAGGACCACCACGGCGTAACCCTCCCGGAGATACTGCCGCAGGTCCTCGGTGACCGCCTCAAAGCTGACGCCGTAGCCCGACAGCTGCCGGGCGGTGAAGGGCAGGATGGCCTGGGGCCGGAGAGGAAGGGAGCCGGTGAGGAAGGAATCCAGATACAGCAGGCCCCGGTCCTTCCGGCTCTGGCAGAGCTCCTCCAGGCTCCGGGCAAAGACGGCGTCTGTTCCGCCGGGGAGCAGGCCCTCCTCCAGCAGGGAGACCGTGTCCTGCTCCAGCTGCCACAGCCAGCCCTTGGACCGCTCCCACAGTCGGGGAATGTCGCACAGGCCCACCAGGGCGTTTTCAGGCAGATAGTCTGCGGCGGTGACCACCTCTTGGTAGACCCGGGGCAGAGCCAGGTCCCGGGGGTCCTCCAGGGCCGTGCCGTCGGGGGAGAGGACCTCCCCGGCGGGCAGCAGGTCGGCGGTCTCCCGCTGGGCGGTCCGCCGCTGGGTCACCGGGTCGAAGAGCCCCATGGAGTCGATCTCGTCCCCCCAGAACTCCATTCGGACGGGCAGGTCCAGACCGGGGGAGAACACGTCCAGGATCCCTCCCCGCAGGGCGAACTGGCCCACCCCCTCCACTTGGTCGCACCGGGCGTAGCCGGCGGCGGACAGGCTGTCGGTGAGGGCGGTCAGGTCCAGGGCCTGGCCCACGGACACCTGCCGGGAGGCCGAGGACAGCACCTCCGGGGGCATGGTCCGGAGAAGAAGGCCCTCCAGGGTGGCCACCAGGACCGGGATCTGGCCCCGGGCCAGGGCGGAGAGGACCTCGATGCGCCTGTGCTCCCACTGCCGGGAGGCGGCGCCGGGGTGGAACTGCAAATCCCGGCCGGGGAGCACGGGGACCTCCCGGCCAAGAAAAGCGGACAGGTCCCCGGCCAGCCGGGCGGCCTCGCCGTCGTCGGCGCACACCAGCACCAGAGGGCGGCCGGTGTCCCGATGGAGGGCGGCGGCCACGCAGGCCCGATGGACCGCGGACAAGCCGGAAAGGGCCAAGGGAGACTTCCCCTGACCCAAGGCTTCCGTCAAACGGATATAGTCCTCTGTCCGGGACAGCAGCCCGGGGAGGACAGATGTGGAATTTGCCATGGGACCTCCTGGTTTAGCCGTTGTAGGATGACATAGCCTGGTCCACCCCGTGCTGGAGGAGGACGGTCACCGCGTCGGCGGCCCGGTCGATGGCCTCCTCCATGACCTTCCGGTCGGGACCGGTGAAGGTCCCCAGGACCCAGTTGACCATGTCGGCGTCTGGATGGGGCTTTTGGCCCACCCCCACCTTCACCCGGGGGAACTGGTCGGTGCCCAGGTGGGAGATGATGTTTTTCAGCCCGTTGTGCCCTCCGGCGGACCCGGACCGCCGTATCCGCAGCTTTCCCTGGGGGAGGGCCACATCGTCGGAGATCACCAGCACCCGCTCCGGGGGGACCTTGTAGAACCGGGCGGCCTGACCTACGGCCTCCCCGGAGAGGTTCATATAGGTGGTGGGCTTCATGAGGAGCACGGACTTCCCGCCCAGAACGGCGGTATTGGTCAGGGCCTTGAACTTCAGCTTCTTCACGGGGATGTCCAGCCGGTCGGCCAGCCGGTCGATAACCAGGAACCCCATGTTGTGCCGGGTCCACTCATACTTCTCGCCGGGATTCCCCAGCCCCACCACCAGCCACTCCACCGGGCCGGCCTTTTTAGAGGAGAAAAACATAGAAAAACCTCGATTTTTAGATACAAAAGGATATGGGAATAAGAGGCGAAGACACGCTCCGCCTCTTATTTCAAAACGATTTACGTACACGCCGGACTAAGCCGACCGGTCACTTCTCACACAAAAAGCCTCGACACCGAATCCTCGTGATAGATGAAGCTGATGGCGTCAGACAGCATGGCGGCGGCGGAGAGATACTGGATCTTCTCGCTCTTCACGCCTTCCTTGGCGGGAATGGTGTCCAGGAACAACAGCTCCTTGATGGGGCTCTCCTCGATCCGCTGGATGGCGGGACCGGAGAGGATGCCGTGGGAGGCGCAGGCGTAGACCTCGGTGGCCCCGCCCAGCTCGGTGAGGGCCTTGGCCGCGCCGCACAGGGACCCGGCGGTGTCCACCATGTCGTCCAGGAGGATGACCCGCTTGCCCCGGACGTCGCCGATGATGTTCATGACCTCGGAGGAGTTGGCCTTCTGGCGGCGCTTGTCCACGATGGCCATGTTCATGCCCAGCTTCTGGGCGAAGGCCCGGGCCCGGGCCACGGAGCCCACGTCGGGGGAGACCACCATGGTGCCCTCGGTGTCGTCGGCGAACTTCCGCTTGAAGTGGTCCACGAACAGGGGGCTGCCCAGGAGGTTGTCCACGGGGATGTCGAAAAAGCCCTGGATCTGGGCGGCGTGGAGGTCCATGGTCAGCACCCGGTCCGCGCCGGCCACGGTGAGCATGTTGGCCACCAGCTTGGCGGAGATGGGGTCACGGGGCTTGGCCTTCCGGTCCTGCCGGGCGTAGCCAAAGTAGGGGATGACGGCGGTGATGCGCCCGGCGGAGGCCCGCTTGAAGGCGTCGATCATCACCAGCAGCTCCATCAGGTTGTCGTTGACCGGGGTGCAGGTGGACTGGATGACGAACACGTCCGAGCCGCGGACGGTCTCATAGATGGAGACGAAGCACTCTCCGTCGGAGAAGGTGCCGCACTCCATGTTGCCCAGAGGGAGACGAAGCTCCTTGCAGATGGCCTCCGCAAGAGGCCGGTTGGAATTGCCGCAGAAAATTTTCAGGTCTTTTCCGTGAGCGATCATAATACTATCCCTTTCTTTTGTTTCAACTATGCAGCCGTGCACAATGGTATACAGAATCTTGTCGGTTTTCTTCTCTGTGCGGTGGCAATTTCCGCGGGGCTATTATATCATCGTTGTCAAGGCTTTGCACCTGTTTTCCCGAAAAAAATTCGGGAAAAACCGGGTATTTTCAACCAAAAATTTCCCCCGCTTTTTGGCGGGTCTCTCAACTTGTGTGACGGCGCACAGTTTCCGCCGGAAGCCCCACGGTTCCAGGCTGCTTCAGGTGGTACCGGCTCGGTAGAGGAAGGTGACGATCTGGGCCCGGGTGCAGGGATCGTTGGGGGAGAATGTGACGGCGCCGGTGCCGGTGGTGATCCGGTTTTGCACCGCCCAGCGGACGGCGTCGGCGTAATAGGCGGTCTTGGACACGTCCTGGAAGGAGAGGGCGCCGCTGGCCTTGGGGGAGCCCGCCGCCCGCCAGAGGAAGGTGACCACCTGGCTCCGGGTGACGGTGGCGCCGGGGGAGAAGTGTGAGGTGTCGGTGCCGGCGGTGATCCCCTGTTCTGCCGCCCACAGAACGGCCTTGTAGTAGTAAGCGCCGCTGTCCTTCACATCCGCGAAGGAGGAGCGGGAGGCTCTGGGGGCCGGAGAGCCCATGGCCCGCCAGAGGAAGGTGACCACCTGGCCCCGGGTGCAGGGAGCACTGGGGGAGAAGGTGGTGGGGGAGGTGCCGGAGGTCACCCCGTTGTCCACCGCCCAGTCCACCGCCTCGGCGTAATACTGGTTGGGGTCCACGTCGGTGAACCGGGCCACGATGACGGGCTGGTTGGCGTAGGTGATGATGGCGGTGGTCAGGGGCTCGTTCTGGTAGGTGCCGATGGAGACCTCCCGCCACATGGCTTCGGTGCCGCCGTAAAAGACCTCGGAGAGACGGTTACAGAAGGCGAAGGCGCTGTTTCCGATGGTCTTGGTGGCGGCGGGGATGGTGATCTCCTCCAGGGCATAGCAGAAGCCAAAGGCGGAGCCGCCGATGCTGGCCACGTTTTTGCCCAGGATCACGGTTTTCAGGGCTTCGCACATGTCGAAGGCTTCTTTCCCCACGGTGGTGACGCTGTCGGGGACGGTGACCTCTTTCAGGGATTTGCACTCCTCGAAGGCCCCCATGTCGATGACCCGGATGCCCTTTTCCAGAGTGAGGGAGCTCAGACCCCTGCACTCGGCAAAGGCGTACATCCCGATGGTGTCCACGCTGCCGGGGATGGTGACGATCTTGAGGCTGAAGCAGTCGTTGAAGGCATAGGTCCCGATCTCCCGCAGGCTGTCGGAGAAGGTAACAGAGGCCAGACGGTCGCAGGCGGCGAACTCCCGTTCGGAGATGGTGTCATTGCAGATCACCGCTGAAGTCATGGCGTCGCAGCAGAAGAATGCGCCGTTCCCCACGCTTCGCACTCCTGCGGGGACGGTGACGCTTTTCAGGGCCCGGCAGAAGGTGAAAGCGTGATCTCCGATGGTGACCAGGCTCTCCGGGAGGGTCACCTTGGTCATCTGGAAGTTGTGGCTGACCGCGTCCGTTCCCAGCGTGGTCACCCCCTCGGGGATGACCAGCTCGGTGACGCCGGTGTTGTTCAGGCCGCTGTTGCCGATGCTGACCAGGGAGCTGGGGAGGTTGATCTCTTTGATCTTCGTGCAGCCATTGAAGGCATTGTCCCCGATGCGGGTGACGGGATAGCCCCGGATCTCCGAGGGGATGGTCAGGGCGGCGGGCTGGTCGCCGTCCAGGCCGGTGATGGTGATCTCGCCGTCCTTGAACTCATAGCGCAGGTCGCCCTCCACCGCCGCCAGAGACAGGGGAAGGGGGAGGAGGGAGAGGACCAGACTGAGGGTCAGGAGCGCGCTGAGCAGCTTGCGTTTCATAGAGGAGCCTCCTTTGCGGGCGAAGCAATTAAATATAGTACAAGTTCATCATAGTCTTCCGGCCGGGAATTGTCAACAAGGTGTGAACCGGGGATGAATCCGGCGTAAACTTTGCCAAGAAAGAGTTGTCAGGGCAGGGAAACCGTGGTAAAATACCCCCTTGTGGAAGAATCGACTTCCACCTGGCATTCATCTTTGAAAACAAGGAGTATCATTGCGATGAACAAGATCATAAAACGCGTTCTCAGCGCGGCCCTGTCCCTGACCGTGGCGGCCGGTGTGCTCAGCGGCTGTTCCGGGGCCTCCGCCGCGGACCCCATCCGGGAGATGATGGGGAAGGAGAGCGGCATCACCAGCCAGACGGTGATGCTGCGGGTCAACGGCAACGACGTCACCGCCGGGGATCTGTTTTTCTGGCTGGGTCAGAGCGCCGGCGAGGCGGCGTCCTACCATCAGGCCCTGGGGGCCACCGAAGGCGGCGAGGCGACCGTTGACTGGTCCTCGGAGGCCGGAGAGGGCATGACCCTGGCCGATTACGTCAAGGACAGCGCCAAGCAGCAGGCGGTGCTGTACAACATTGTGGCCGCCAAGGTCGAGGAAAACGGATTTTCCTTCACCGCGGAGGACAAGAAGGCCTATGAGGAGGAGCTGGCCCAGGCCAAGGAGGACTTGGGCGGCGAGGCGGTCTATCAGAACTGGCTGGCTACCAACTGCATCACCGAGGAGGGGATGGAGAAGCTCAGCTCCGTGGGCGTCCTGTATGGCCACATGCAGGAAGGTCTGTTCCGGGACGGCGGGGAGTACGCCCCCACCGCAGAGGACCTGATCGCCTTTGCCACAGAGAACGACTACCTCTGCGCCAAGCATATCCTTCTGCTGACCCAGGACCAGGCCACGGGACAGGCCCTCTCCGACCAGGAGATCGCCGCCAAGCGGACCGACGCCCAGGCCATGGTGGATCAGCTGAAGGGGATCCAGGACCCGGCGGAACTGGAGTCCGCCTTTGACGCCCTGATGAACGAGAAGAGCGAGGACACCGGCCTTGCCACCAACCCCGAGGGTTACACCTTCACCTCCGGCCAGATGGTCAGCGAGTTCGAGGACGCCACCCGGGCCCTGGACTTCGGCCAGGTCAGCGACATCGTGGAGAGCGACTACGGCTTCCACATCATCCTCCGGCTGGACCCCGCCAAGTCCGACAGCCTTCGGTCCGAGTGGGCCAGACAGGAGCTGGACAAGATGGTGGACCAGTGGGTCGAGGAGGCTGAGATCGAGGAGACGGAGGAGTTTGCGAACCTGGACATCGAGACCTTCTACAACAACCTGACAGCCTACAAGGACAAGCTGGAGGCAGCGTCCGCCGCCGCGGAGGAGGCCGCCGACGGAGAGGCCGCCGAGGAGACCGGCGGGGAGACCCCCGAGGAGGCCTCCGGCGATTCCCAGACCGAGGCCGACGAGGCCCAGACTGACGCCGACGGCGTCGAGGCGGAACAGGCGGAGGAGCCTGCGGCCTGAGCCGGAAGCCGCCGAACGGAAAAGAATGACCCACCGCAGCCTTTCCCGATTTTACGGGGCTGCGGTGGGTCTGTGTTTTGGGGGAAGGACGCGCAGGGAAGGGGAGAAGCTGCAGTGAAGATAAGCGGATGGGCCGGAAGGTGGCTTTCCATGGGGCTGGCTTTGGCGCTGGCCCTGACCATGGCAGGATGCGCGGGCGGGGAGACGGCAGGAGCCGGAGAGGACGGACCACGCGCGCAGGCGTCCGTTACGGAGACCGAGGGCCCGGCGTTGGAGAAGCTTTCCTATACCTTTGATCCTCACGTGATCTCCAGGGAATATGCCCTGATCTACGGGGAAGAGATCGAAGGGGAGTTCTTTTCCTTCTGCGACGCCATCCTGTCCGGAAGCAGAACCATGCCCTGTGGATCCAGGGAGAGGCTTTTCCAAATGCTGGAAATCTCCGACACCTGCTTTCCCCTGGCGGCGGAGGTGATCGACAAGGAAAACACGCGGGTGGAAAAGGGCGTCTGCTATCTGGCCTATCTGCCGGAGGAATCTGAGCTTCCTGCTATCCTTTCTCAATTTCAGGAAAAGGTGACGGCGGTGATCACGGCGGCCGTTCCCTATGAGGCGCCGGACTTTATCAAGGCCATGGAGCTGTATACCGCCGTGGCTCGGAAGGATTCCTATGACCAGGGGTATACCCTGGACGACTCGCTGAACATCAAGTCCTATCGCGCAATAATGGAGGATACCGGGATCTGTCAGGAGATCACCGGGGAATATATCTATTATCTCCTTCAGGCGGGCATTGACGCCATTCCCTGTTCCGCGCTGAATCGGGATCAGAGCGAGGCCCACGTTTGGGCGCTGGTCCGGCTGAACGGGAACTGGTATCACGTTGATCCTACCTACGCCACGGCGTATCCCCACAGTCTGTTTTTCTTCGGGATGAATGATACCCAGCGGGAATACTATGGAGACCTGCCCGCGGAACAGTTTACCTATGCCAACACCGATGAACTGGACCGGGAACAGTTCCGGGCAGAGGACCGAAGCTTTGTCGACTTCTGGCTGGCGGAAACCTATCAGATCCATCACAGAGACAGAGAGATTTCCGTGCGGGAGGTCAACACAGGGGAGGAGCATACGGTGCCATACCCGCTGCCCTGACCACACCGGGCAGAAAAAAGAAAGGGAAGCGGCAAAAGACCGGGATGCGGGATCCTCGCGCCTCGGTCTTTTTTCGTATCGTTTACCGCAGCGCGTCGGTGGGACAGGCCCGGGTGCATTCGTAGCAGAGAATACACTCGGTGGCGTTGTGCCGGGTTCGGCTGTCGCAGTTCACCTCCACGTCCATAGGGCAGGCCGCCAGACAGGTCCCGCACTGGATGCAGGCGTCCTCGTCCCAGCGGACCCGGAGCAGGGAATACCGGCTCATGGGTTTTAGAAAGACGGTGATGGGGCAGAGATACTTGCAGAAGGCCCGGTTGTCCTTCCAGAGCCAGGCCAGGAGGATCCCCGCGGCGTAATAGGCCAGATTTCCCGCAAGGAAGAGCCAAAACATGATTTGCTCCAGGTGAGCGGGTCTTGCCAGGAACAGCCCTGCTACCAGGGCCAGAGAGCCGGCGAAGGTGAGATACCGCAGCCAGCCCAGGTTCTTCCGCGGGGTCTGACGGGTCCTCCAGGGCAATACGTCTAGGACCATGGCGGTCCAGCAGGCGTAGCCGCACCAGCCCCGGCCGAAGAGCAGGGGGCCGGCGATCTTCGCCACGGCGTAGTGGATGGTAGCGGCCTGGAAGGAGCCTTGGAAGAGGTAGTACCAGAATCCCTCGATCTGCAGGTTTTCCCGACAGACCAGGCCCAGGTAGACCAGAAGGTATCCCCCCACCGCCCACTGGACCAGGCGGCGGGCCCGGCGGTCTCCTGCGGCGAACAGGGCCAGGCCCGCCGCCACGCAGACGCCGATGTAGGTGAAGTTCCAGAGATAGAACCGGTTGCCCTTCCCCAGCCACAGGGCGACGGCAACGGCCTCGAAGCCCGCCAGGAGCAGGAGGGAGGGGAGATATTTTTTCATGGATGCGGCCTCGTCTTTCTCATACGATGATGGAATGTGTGCCCAATATAGCATTTGCGGTCCATGGCTGTCAAATCTCCGGGAAAACCGGGGAGATGTCCCGGGAAAGGGGCGACAGGGTTCGTGGGACAGCCTGCCTCTGGTATGGTAAAATCTGGATAACAAAAGAGAGAGGAGGCGGCGGACATGCCAGTGGTTTACAAGAAGGGCCTGTTGGAGAGCACCCGGGTGACCATGGTGCCCACCCAGGCCATCTCCCCCAACCCCGATCAGCCCCGGCGGTATTTCGATCCCCAGGCTCTGGCTGAGCTGGCGGAGAGCATTCGTATCCACGGCATCCTGCAGCCCCTGACGGTCCGGCGGAAGGGAGGCGGGCGGTATGAACTCATCGCCGGGGAGCGGCGGCTGCGTGCGGCGGTGCTGTGCGGGTCCCAAACAGTGCCCTGCCTGGTGATGGATGTGGACCGGGAGGATTCCTGTCTGCTGGCCCTGGTGGAGAACCTTCAACGGCGGGATCTGGATTTCTGGGAGGAGGCGAAGGCCCTGGAACGGCTGATCCGGAGCTTCGGGTTGTCTCAGGAGGAGGCAGCCGCCAAGGTGGGGAAGTCCCAGTCGGCGGTAGCCAACAAGCTGCGGCTGCTGAAGCTGCCCGAGGAGGCGCTGGAGCTGCTTCGGAAAAACGGGGCCACCGAACGGCATGCCAGGGCCCTGTTGAAGCTGCCTGACTCACAGGCCCAGCTGGAGGGGGCGGCCCTGGCAGTGCGGGAGGGATGGACCGTGGCCCAGACGGAACGGTATGTGGACCGGGTCCTGAGCCAGAGGTCGGAGGAATCCCGGCCCCGGCGGTCCGTGCTGATCCGGGACGTGCGGTTCTTCCTCAACTCCGTGGACCACGGGCTGTCCGTTATGCGGTCCGCCGGGGTGGACGCCCAGTGCCGCCGGGAGGAGGAGGGAGACGCCATCCTGCTGACCATCCGGATTCCTAAAAGCCGGACGGCGCCTGCGCCCTGAGTCTGGTCTTTGTCTTTGTCTCGTACATGATTCTGCGGATGTTTCACGTGAAACATCCGCAATTTTTCTATTGGCTCGTATTGCAAAATGAAGCGGATGATAGTATAATATTTTTTCAAATGTACAAGATTAACGGCAACGGGGAAGAAGGGACGGACATGGCAAAAACCATCGCCTTTGTCAACCAGAAGGGCGGCGTGGGAAAGACCACCAGCTGCGTGAACCTGGCGGCCTGCCTGGCAAAGCAGGGGGCCCGGGTCCTGGTCTGCGACTTCGATCCCCAGGGCAACGCCACCTCGGGCTTCGGCATCGACAAGGTGGCGGCCTTTCCCACCATCTACGACGTGCTCATCCGGGGCGCGGCAGTGGAGAGCGCTGTGGTGAAGACTCCTTACTGCGACGTGATCCCTGCCAACAAGACCCTGGCGGGGGCCTCAGTGGAGCTCATTGGTTTGGAGCGGCGGGAATATCTCCTCAAGGACGCCCTGGGCAAGGTGGCGGGGGATTACGACTTTATTCTCATTGACTGTCCGCCCTCCCTGGAGCTGCTGACCCTCAACTGCCTTTGCGCGGCGGATCGGGTGATGGTGCCGGTTCAGTGCGAGTATTACGCCCTGGAGGGGCTCAGCGACCTGCTGTCCACCATTCGGTTGGTGAAGGGACGGCTGAATCCCGGCATTGACATTGAGGGACTGATCCTCACCATGTACGACGGGCGGACCAATCTGTCTTTGCAGGTGGCGGAGCAGGTGAAGCGGCACTTCCCTGGGAAGGTTTTCGCTACGGCAATTCCCAGAAACGTGCGGTTGTCCGAAGCCCCCAGCCACGGCAAGCCGGTGATCGCCTACGACGGCGGTTCCCGGGGAGCCAAGGCCTATACCCTGCTGGCGGAGGAGTTTTTGGCCCGGAATCCCATCCCTGGATGAGCAGAAGAAAGGAGAATACTATGAAGAAGCACGTGTTTCGGATCCTCGGGATTGCCGGCGGGTTGACCATGGCTCTTTTTGTGGCTCAGGCGGCTGTGGGTGCGGCGCTGGATTCCTCCGAGAACGCCCGGACCTTGCGGGCTGATCTGGCGGCCTGTCAGCCCTACCTTCCCGGCGGCGAGGGGATGCAGGGGGAGGTCGATACGGCCTATTTCACGGATCGAAGCGAGGTCTTTGCCATTGCCGCCAATCAATACGGATATGCGGTGTTTCAGGACCCTGCCGCCGCTCTGGACCAACTGAAATCAGAGTATAGCCAGGGGATCCATCTGATCCAACGGAACATCTTTCCTCCGGTTCCCTTGACCCGGCACACCTACACTCTCTATGAAAACCGGGGCTGGCAGCTCACCGACGGCTATGGGGAGGCCCTGGAGCAGGCGGTCTTTGTGGACCACTTTCTGGACATTTACGAGAACAGCTTTGAGCCCCACGGGAGATAATAAAGAGAAGAGAAAGGAGGCCAACCAATGGCCTTAGGAAAGGGTTTGGACGCCCTGCTGGGAGATACCTCTCTCCAGATCCAGAGTGGCGGGTCCGTAGCGCTCCCCATTAGTCAGGTGGAGCCGGGCCTGAACCAGCCGAGAAAGAATTTTGACGAGGAAGCCCTGGCCGATCTGGCGGAGTCCATCCGGCTTCATGGCATTTTGCAGCCCCTGACTGTTCGTCGTCTGGCGTCGGGTTATTATCAGATCATCGCCGGGGAGCGGCGGTGGCGGGCGGCCAAGCAGGCGGGCCTTACGGAGGTCCCCGCCATGATCGTGGAGGCCGACGACCGGAAGGTCATGGAGCTGGGCCTCATTGAAAACCTTCAGCGGGAGGACCTGAACCCCATGGAAGAGGCCATGGGCTACCGAGCCCTGATGAAGGACTACGGCCTGACCCAGGAGGAGGTCTCCCAGCGGGTGAGCAAGTCCCGGTCCACCGTGGCCAATGCCATGCGGCTGCTGCAGCTGCCCCAGGAGGTCCAGTGGCTCATCGAGCAGGGGAACCTCACTGCCGGACACGGCCGGGCCATGCTGCCCCTGGCCAATCCCGACGTGGAGATCGCCATGGCCGAGGAGGTCATGCGGAAAAACCTCTCTGTCCGGGAGGTGGAGGAGCGGGTCCGCCGGATGCGCAACGAGGACATTCCTGACGGCAAGCCCTACCGCAAGCCCGGCAAGCAGGAGCGAGACCAGGAGTTGTACTACCGGGACGTGGAGCTTCGGCTCTCCCAGGATCTGGGCCGCAAGGTGTCCATCACCCCGGGCCGAAAAAAAGGAAAACTCACCCTGGAGTATTATGACGTGGACGACTTAAACGCCCTCCTGGCGGCGCTGAACGCCATGAGAAAGCCCGGAAGGGAGGGGAAGCAGTCATGAGCGAGGAAACGCCCCGGCAGTCCGGGCCGGAGAAGAAGCCTGCCCGGTCAGTGACCACCTACCTGATCATCCTGTTTCTGGCCGCTCTGCTCCTGCTGCTGCTGTCTTTCTTCATGCAGCAGCGTCAGGCGCTGATGGATCTGAACGACACCGTGGCCGCCAGTCAGAACGCCACAGAGCTCCAGCTGACCAACCAGCAGCTGACCTTCCAGCTGGAGGAGCTCCGACGCCAGAGCAAGGAGGAGAAGGCCAAGCTGGAGAGCGAACGGAAGGAAGCCCAGGCCTTGGCGGAACAGGCCCAGAAGCAGGCCGAGGCCCTGGAGTGGCTCCGTCAGATCGAAGGGGCCACCCGGAACTCATACTCCAAGTCCAAGGATCTGGTGGAGGCCTTTGAAAAGACCGGGCTGAAGGAGTATCTACCCGAAGAATCCGCGGTGGAGGGCGGCACCTCCCCGGCGGAGACCTACCAGAATATTTACGCCATGCTGTTTTGAGAAAGCGGATGTTTCACGTGAAACATCAGAAAACCATATACGCAAACTATCCGAGAGGGGAAGCGAAACTATGCTAGACATCAAGAGAATCAAAGAAGATCCCGACAAGGTCAAGGCCGGACTGAAGGCTAAGGAAGTGGACTGTGACAAGGAAGTGGACCGCATCCTGGAGCTGGACAAGGAGCGCCGGGAGATCATCTTCGCCACCGAACAGGGCAAGGCGGAGCAGAACAAGGTCTCCAAGACCATTCCTCAGCTGAAAAAGGCCGGAGAGGACACCGCCCCGGTCTTTGCCCGGATGAGCCAGCTGAAGGCGGAGATCGCCGCCAACGATGAGAAGCTCCGGGCGGTGGAGGCGGAGTACCGCACCCTGATGCTCTCCCTGCCCAACCTGCCTGACGACGATCTGAAGCCCGGGGGCAAGGAGAACAACGAGCCCCTACGCTACTTCGGCGAGCCTCATCAGTTTGATTTCGAGCCCAAGCATCACGTGGACCTGTGCACCGACCTGGGCCTGATCGACTACACCCGAGGGGTGAAGCTGTCGGGGTCCGGCTTCTGGATGTACACCGGCATGGGCTCCCGGCTGGAGTGGGCCCTGCTGAACTACTTCATCGACTGCCATCTGGCCGACGGCTATGAGTTCATCCTGCCCCCTCACATGCTGGAGTACCAGTGCGGCGAGACGGCAGGCCAGTTCCCCAAGTTCGCTGACGAGGTCTACAAGATCCAGAACCCCACCGACGACCGGGTCCACTACATGCTCCCCACCGCCGAGGCCGCCCTGGCCAGCGTGTACCGGGACGAGATCCTCTCGGAAGCCGACCTGCCCAAAAAGTTCTTTGCCTACACCCCCTGCTTCCGCCGGGAGGCCGGGTCCGCCCGGGCAGAGGAGCGGGGCATGGTTCGGGGTCATCAGTTCAACAAGGTGGAGATGTTCCAGTTCACCCGCCCCGAGGACTCCGACGCCGCCTTTGACGAGCTGGTGACCAAGGCGGAGAACCTGGTGAAGGGCCTGGGATTCCACTTCCGCACCGTGAAGCTGGCGGCGGGGGACTGCTCCGCCTCCATGGCCCGGACCTATGACATTGAGATCCAGATCCCCTCCATGCAGGGGTATAAGGAGGTCTCCTCCGTGTCCAACGCCCGGGATTACCAGGCCCGCCGGGGCAACATCCGCTTCCGCCGGGAGGGGGGCAAGCCGGAGTTCGTCCATACTCTCAACGGCTCCGGCCTGGCTACCAGCCGGATTTTCCCCGCCATGGTGGAGCAGAACCAGCTGAAGGATGGCTCTGTGAAGGTCCCCGAGGTGCTGCAGAAGTACCTGGGCGGTCTGGAAGTCATCACCAAAAAGTGAGCCATGGACCGGGAAAACAAGGAACAGACGAAGAACGGGCGGGAACTCACGCCGACGCCCGCCGAGCCGGGGGATACCATGCCCCCGGAGCAGAAAAAGCCCTATGACAAAAAGACCCGGGCCCTGGCCTGGGTGGGCGTGGGCTTTATGGTCTTCCTGACCATCATGTATTTCTACGTCTTTTACTCCGGCAAGATCCTGCAGTGGTAATACTGATCTCCGATTAAAAACATAGTTTTTAATCGACCACGGCAGGATGCCGTGGTCTGCAAACCAAAGGTTTGCAGGATTAGGTATTGCACGGCTTCTCTGGCCGCACAATTTGTGCGGCCGCCATGGGCAGAGCCCATGGCAATAAAAACAATTTGTTGCTTTTATTGGAGAATAGTATAAAAAGGGGAAGGCCATGACCGAAGAACTGAAAACCACCCTGGCCCAGGGCCTCACCGCGCTGGGTCTGACCCCGCCGCCGGAGGCGGTGGAGAAGCTGGCCCGGTACTGTGACCTGCTGCTGGAGAAGAACCAGGTGATGAACCTCACCGCCATCACCGACCCGGCGGAGGTGGTCCGGCTCCACTTCCTGGACAGTGCCGCCCTGCTTCCCGCCAGGGTCCTCCAGGGGAAGAAGATCATCGACGTGGGCACCGGCGGGGGCTTTCCCGGCCTGGTGCTGAAGATCCTGGACCCGTCCATGGACGTGACCCTGCTGGATAGCCTGGGCAAGCGGGTGGACTGGCTCCGGGAGGTCTGCGGCATCCTGGCGCTCACCGGCGTGACCTGTCTTAAGGGCCGGGCTGAGGAGCTCTCCCGGACCCCGGACCACCGGGAGGCTTACGACGGAGCGGTCTCCCGGGCCCTGGCCTCCATGCCGGTGCTGGCGGAGCTCTGCCTGCCCTTCGTGAAGCCCGGCGGCTTTTTCCTGGCCATGAAGAGCAACAAGACCGACGAGGAGATCGACGCCGCCCGGCCCATCATCCGGACCCTGGGGGGTGAGTCTCCCTTCGTCATGGATTACCTGCTCCCCGGCGGGGAGGTCTACCACCGCATCGTGACGGTGGCCAAGGGGGCCCCCACCCCCAAGGCTTATCCCCGGAAGTGGGCCAAGATCAAGGAATCGAAATTCATTCCCGATAACAAAGACGATTGACCCTCATGTGGGGATTATCTCATCCAGGATTTGGAAGTCAATCGGAAGAATTCACAGAATCACGAGAAATTATTAGTATTCTTGCACAAAAATGGTTGCATAATTGCACGGAATATGATACAATGATGCAGAAGTATCAGGAGGAACGGCATGGGTACAGCGATCGTCATCACATCCGGAAAAGGCGGAACTGGAAAGACCTCCCTGACCGGAGGGATCGGGGCGGCGCTGGCTCAGCAGGGCTGCCGGGTGTTGTGTCTGGACGCGGACGTGGGTCTGCGGAACCTGGACATCGCCCTGGGCATGGCCGACGCCGCGCTCATGGACTTTTCCGACGTGATGGCCGGCCTGTGTCCGCTGGACCGGGCAGTGGCCCCCCACCCCGGGGTGGAGGGCCTGTATCTGCTCACCGCGCCTCTGACCTTACCGGCGGACTTTGCCGGGGAGGAGGGGTTCCGGGGGCTGTTGGACCAGGCCCGCCAAAGCTATGACTGGGTGCTCATCGACGCCCCCGCCGGGCTGGGCCTGGGCTTCCGTCTGGCCACCTCCGGCGCGGACCGGGCCATCGTGGCTGCCACCTGCGACCCCGCCTCTCTGCGGGACGCCCAGCGGGTAGTGGAGGAGCTGAGCGGCCTCTCTCCCGTCCATCTGGTGGTCAACCGCGTGAAGGGCCGGCTCCTGCGTCGCATGGGAGCTACCATCGACGACGCGATGGACGCCGCCGGTCTGCCGCTCCTGGGGCTGGTGCCCGAGGACGTGCAGGTGGTCCTGGCGGCCAACAGCGGTCGGCTGGTGTCCCAGGTGACCCAGAAGGGGGCGGCGGCGGCCTATGCCAACATCGCCCGGCGGATCCGGGGGGAGAGCGTACCCCTTCTGCGGATCCGGTAAAGACCCGTCGGAGGGTCTGAACCTCCCCAACCATTACCCCGCGGCAGAGGATCGCGAGGCCAAAGTGAAAGGATGACCAAATATGAATATCGCGATCATGAGTCACGACCACAAGAAAGAGCTGATGGTACAGTTCTGCATCGCTTACTGCGGGGTGCTGTCCAAGCATACCGTCTGCGCCACCAACACCACGGGACGTCTGGTGGCGGAGGCCACGGGGCTGCCGGTGCGGCTGTTCCTGTCCCATGCTCACGGCGGCAGCCAGCAGATCGGCGCCCGGATCGCCTACAATGAGATCGACATGGTGCTGTTCTTCTCGGACCCCCAGTCCAGCGACCTGGACCCCGACCTGAAGTACATCAACCAGATGTGCGACCAGTACAACATCCCCTTCGCCACCAACGCCGCCACCGCGGAGATTTTGATCCACGGCCTGGAGCGGGGCGACCTGGACTGGCGGGAGATCATCAATCCCTCCCTCAAGCCGGTCACGGTGTAAGGAATCGGAACCGAATAGCGAAAAAGAGGACCCCCTGGCCTCTCCGCACGGAGAAGTCAGGGGGTCGTTGTGTTTATCGAACAAACTGGAATCTTTCGAACATCAATCCATATTTTTTCAAAAGGGTATTGACTCTTACGCTCCGTCATAGTGTATGCTCTTGTTGTGAGGTGATAAAATTGAAAATGCAGATTAAAGAATTTGCCGATTTTACGGGTGTAAGTGTGCGCACACTGCATTATTACGATGAAATAGGATTGTTGATGCCAGCCTTTGTTGACAAAATCACAGGCTATCGTTTTTACGACGAAAATTCTTTTCTTCGTATGCAAGAGATTCTCTTTTACCGTGAACTTGACTTTTCCTTAAAGCGCATTGAAGAGATTTTGTCATCCCCGAATTATGACAAAAGCAAGGCACTGAACGAGCAAAAACAACTTCTCATACTCAAAAAAGAGCGGTTAGAGCGGTTAATTTCTGCTATTGACGGTGCCGTGAAAGGAGAAAATGTTATGACAGCATTCGATAACAGCGAATTTGAAAAATATAAGGCTGAAGCCAGAGAAAAATGGGGCAAAACGGATGCATACAAGGAATATGCAGAACGGACCAAGAACTACTCCAAGCAGAAGTGGAATGACCTTGCCGAGGGAATGGACCATATTATGGCAGAGTTTGCACTCTGCATGAGAAAGGACGAAAGTCCTGATTCCACCGAAGCACAAAACCTTGTAAAAATGCTGCAGAACCATATCACCGAGAATTACTATCTTTGTACAAACGAAATACTGGCAAATCTCGGTCAGATGTATGTAGCGGACGAGCGCTTTACGAACAACATTGATAAGCACGCTGACGGTACCGCTACGTTTATCTGTGAAGCAATTGCGGTGTATTGCAGTAAGTAAACCCCGATTTATCACTGTATCGCAACCAGTATACCACAGACGCCGCAAAACACAAGGTCCTGCGGAAACGGACAAAACCACAAGCCACCCCAAATTCAAGGCTTGTGGTTTTCTTTCGTTTGGATTATAATGGACCCTGTTATATTGTGTGAACCCATATTTTAAAAAGCGAGGTCCTGACCATGGAACGTATGAAACCCCGGACCCTGTCCGGTTTTATGGAGCTGCTCCCCGCCCCCCAGACCCAGTTCGAGCGGATGCTTGCCCGCCTGCGGGAGACCTACTCCCTCTACGGCTTCACCCCCCTGGACACTCCCGTCATCGAGTCGGCGGAGATCCTGCTGGCCAAGGGCGGCGGGGAGACCGAGAAGCAAATTTACCGCTTCACCAAGGGGGACAATGACCTGGCCCTGCGGTTCGACCTGACCGTCCCTCTGGCCAAGTACGTGGCCCTGCACTACAACGACCTGGCCTTCCCCTTCCGCCGGTATCAGATCGGCAAGGTCTACCGGGGCGAGCGGGCCCAGAGAGGCCGGTTCCGGGAGTTCTACCAGTGCGACATCGACGTCATCGGCGACGGCAAGCTGGACATCGCCAACGAGGCGGAGATCCCCGCCATCATCTACGACGCCTTCACCTCCCTGGGCCTGCGGAAATTTAAAATTCGGGTCAACAACCGGAAGATCTTAAACGGCTTTTACGCCATCCAGGGCCTGACGGAGAAGTCCGGTGACATCATGCGCACCGTGGACAAGCTGGACAAGATCGGCCCGGAGAAGGTCAAGGCTATTCTGGTGGAGGAGGGCGTGGACCCCTCCGCCGCCGATGAGATTTTGAAATTCATCGCCATCACCGGAGACAACGGCCAGGTCCTGACCGCCCTGGAGGGCTACCGGGGGAAGAACGAGACCTTCGACCAGGGCCTGGACGAGCTGACCACCGTGGTGAAGTACCTGTCCGACTTCGGCGTCCCCGCCGACCATTTCGCCGTGGACCTGACCATCGCCCGGGGCCTGGACTACTACACCGGCACTGTCTACGAGACCGTCATGATCGACCACCCGGAGATCGGGTCCATCTGCTCCGGCGGGCGGTACGATAACCTGGCGGAGTATTACACCGACAAGCAGCTGCCCGGGGTGGGCATCTCCATCGGCCTGACCCGGCTGTTCTACGTGCTGGGGGAGCAGGGCTATCTCAACGACGAGCTCATCACCGCGCCCACCGACGTGCTGGTCCTGCCCATGACCGACGATCTCGGCCCCGCCATCGCCTTCGCCACCGGCCTGCGCCGGGCGGGCGTCCGGGCCCAGGTATACAGCGAGCAGAAGAAGTTCAAGGCCAAAATGAGCTACGCCGACAAGCTGGGCATCCCCTACGTGGCCTTCCTGGGGGAGGACGAGATCAGCAAGGGCGTAGTGAAGGTCAAGGACATGATCACCGGAAACCAGGTGGAGCTTGCCCCGGAGGCCGCCGCCATGGACATCGCCAACGCCCTGGCGGAGCGGGCCGCCGGAGACCCCATCCGGGAGAAGGACTGACGGCCTATGGTAACGAGACGAAGGATCATCATCGCCCTGCTGGAGCTGGCCATCGTAGTGGCCATCCTGGTCTACGCTCTGGCCCCCCGGGGCCTGGAGCGGGCCACGGGGGGCGTCTACGACCGGTCCGCCGTCACCGCCGTGGCGGTGGAGATGACCGCCGCCAACCAGGGGGTGGAGGATCAGGACCACACCCTGACCCTGACCCCGGGCACAGCAGAGTGCGACGGTCTGCTGGACCTGCTGGAGCGCCGGTACATTCCCTATTACCTGGACCATGACTGGGAGGAGAGTATCCGCAGCTACGCCGTGGTGGTGACCATCACCACCGCCGAAGGGGAGTGCACGGTCTCCTTTACGGAGAACGACCCCATCCGCATGACCTCCACCGCCCTGGACCGGCCCAAGACCTACCGCATCTGGAACGGCACCTTCCAGGGGGAGACTTTGGCCTATCTGCTGGAGCTGGAGAACAACTGAATATCTCGGTATGAGGTTTTTGGAAGAGAGAAAGGAGAAACGGAATGACGAAAAGACGCAGGCTCGCCGCAGGTCTGGTCATCCTCTGCGCCGTGGTTTTGTTGCTATTGGCATTTTACCCCCGGAGCTTTTTCCGGGCCATGGGCGTGCCCAGAGGCCAGATCACCCGGGTGGAGGTGGTCCTGGACCCGGTGGACAATGAGGAACAGGGGTACCACCACCTGGTCCTGACCCCGGAGGACCCCGGCTTCGACGACCTGCTGGACCTGCTGGACAGCCGCCGATACCTGCCTATGCTCCCCAGACACCGGGTCCGGCAGCTGCTTCTGGAGGAGAGCGTGTGGATGCACGTCTTCTATGAAAAGGGCGGGGAAGAGTACGTCTCTTCCGGCGTCTACCTCACCGGGGACCGGCCCATCCAAGTTGGACGGCGGGATTACAATGTCTCCGACAGCCAGGCCTTCCAGCAGGGGGTGCTGGATCTGCTCCGGGACCAGGAACTGGAATATTGGCCCAATGCTTGAGAAAAGGAGGGGTGTTCCGTGAAAAACCCCAAAGTGAAGATGATCATCTATATCTGCGTGCTGGCTGTGGCCCTGCTGGTGTTCCGGCATTTGACGGGGCAGTGAGGGCTTACTCAGCCGGAGGTCCGCTTTTCTGGAAAAGCGGGGCCACGCCATGGAATGGCACCCCGTAGGGCGGTGAGCCCTATACCGAGGTAAAGAGGTACAGCCCTTACAGTGCGTCCGCACGCTCTGCCCAGCAACGTTCGCTGAGCCCATAGCGATAGTTCTGTAGCATCTGCTAAATGCAACGACGCCCTACCGGACGCAGTGCGGCACCGACACAGCCCCGACAGCATCTGCCAGGCTTCGCGCCGCGCAAAACAGGATGACACAACCCAATAAAAACCCAAGGGCTTTGCCCTTTCAAAAGGAGAAAAACACATGGACAATCTGCAAAACTTCCGCCGCACCGCCTACTGCGGCACCTTCACCGCCGAGGACATCGGCAAAACCGTCTCCGTCTGCGGTTGGGTCCAGCGGCAGCGGAACCTGGGCGGGCTCATTTTCGTGGACCTGCGGGACCGCACCGGCCTGCTCCAGCTGTCCTTTGACGACAGCACTCCCCGGGACATCTTCGAGAAAGCCGCCACCCTCCGGGGCGAATATGTCATCGCCGCCACCGGCCTGGTCCGGGAGCGGGAGTCCAAGAACCCCGACCTGCCCACCGGCGACATCGAGGTGAAGGTCACCGAGCTGCGGTTGCTGGCCAAGGCCGAGACGCCCCCCTTCGAGATCGTGGAGGACTCCGACGTCCGGGACGCCGTCCGCCTGTCCTACCGCTATCTGGACCTGCGGCGCCCCGATATGCAGCGGATGATCGCCCTGCGCCACAAGATCGTCAAGATCTGCCGGGACTACTTCGACGAGCAGGGCTTTTTGGAGATCGAGACCCCCATCCTCACCAAGTCCACCCCCGAGGGCGCGAGAGATTATCTGGTGCCCTCCCGGGTCCATCCGGGCAAGTTTTACGCCCTGCCCCAGTCCCCTCAGCAGTACAAGCAGCTGCTGATGCTCTCCGGCTTCGACCGCTACTTCCAGATCGCCCGGTGCTTCCGGGACGAGGACCTGCGGGCTGACCGGCAGCCGGAGTTCACTCAGATCGACCTGGAAATGTCCTTCCTGGACGAGGAGCAGATCCAGACCATCCAGGAGGGCTTCATCCAGCGGGTCTTCAAGGAAGTCCTGGATGTGGACGTCCAGGCCCCCTTCCTCCGGATGCCTTACCGGGAGGCCATGGATCGCTTCGGTTCCGACAAGCCCGATCTGCGCTTCGGCTTTGAGCTGAAGGATATTTCCGATCTGGTGAAGGACTGCGGCTTCGGCGTGTTCACCTCCGCCATCGAAGCGGGGGGCTCCGTGCGGCTCATCAACCTGGACGGCCACGCCGCCGACTTCCCCCGGAAGAAGATCGACAAGCTGGGCGACTTCGTCAAGACCTACAAGGCCAAGGGCCTGGCCTGGGCCCGTCTGCTGGACGGCAAGGTGACCTCCTCCTATCAGAAGTTCCTCACCGACGAGGAGAACGCCGCCATCCTGGAGCGGGCGGGAGCCAAGGACGGGGACCTGGTCCTCATCGTGGGCGACGCCAAGGACGAGGTGGTCTTCGCCGCTCTGGGCGCCCTCCGTGTGGAGTGCGCCAAGCAGCTGGGCCTGCTGGACCCCAAGGACTTCAAGTTCCTGTGGGTCACCGAGTTCCCCATGTTCGAGTGGTCCGAGGAGGAGGGCCGGTACCAGGCCATGCACCACCCCTTCACCGCCCCCATGATCGAGGACGAGGACAAAATGCTCACCGACAAGGCCAACTGCCGGGCCCGGGCCTACGACATCGTCCTCAACGGCACCGAGCTGGGCGGCGGTTCCATCCGGATCAACACCCCGGAGATGCAGACCAAGGCCTTTGAGGCCCTGGGCATCTCCGACCAGGACATCCAGGAGCGGTTCGGCCACCTGGTCAACGCCTTCAAGTACGGCGCGCCCCCCCACGGCGGCCTGGCCTACGGCCTGGACCGGCTGGTGATGCTCATGACCGGCGCGTCCTCCATCCGGGACGTGATCGCCTTCCCCAAGGTCCAGAACGCCTCCGACCTGATGATGCGCTGCCCCGACGTGGTGGACGAGAAGCAGCTGGACGAGCTGTCCATCGCCGTGACCCGTATGGAGGAAGAGACAGCGGAGGAGGAAGCTTGATCCGCTCCAAACCGCAGCACCTACAGACATAATTCAACACCCGCTGACTGGTCCAGGGACCGTCAGCGGGTGTTTTGTGTGTCAGGAGAGGGAGAATCCCTGTTTTAAGATGGCGGCCCAATCCTGTCGGCTGTGGAGAAAGCGGATCATATGGACCACCTCGGCGGCATCGTCGATCACGTAGAAGGCAAGATAGTTGTTGACCGACACGTACCGAATGCCCCAGGTGCTCAGAAGCGGGTCATTGAGCAACGGAAACTGATAAGGAAAAGGCAGTACTTCGGGAATCCATTGGTGAACGTCTTCCAACAAAGCGTCAGCGGCTATTGGGTTCAGCAATTTAAATTCGATATAATCGGCGGCGCTGTCGATATCATGGTTTGCTGCCTGGGTAATGTGAAGGTCATAACTCATTGTCTGCGTGCCTTCCGCTTCTCTTTCAACGCAGCCATGGCCTCGTCAAAAGGCATTGTACGGCCTTCCCGTACGTCGTCCAGACCCTCCTGGAGGAGGCGATACAACTCAAAACGGCTGGTCAAACGGTCATACTCCTCAATACTCATCACGGCCAGGTCGCCCTTCCCGTTTCGGGTGATGAAAACCGGTTCCCGGTTCTGGTGGCAAAAATCAGAGATCTCCGCGTAGCTGTTGCGCAAATCAGCGCTGGAACGGATCACAGGCATAAAAGCACCTCCTTTGATAAAGAAATTATACTTAAATTTATTTATCATGTCAAGACAATTTGCCTATCCGGAAAAATTTCCCGCCCACTCACAAAGCGACACAAAGAAAACCTCCCCTTCCGCTATCCTGTAGAGGACAAGCATCACAAGCGAAAGAGGGGAGAACCATGACACACACCGACTACACCGAAAGCCTCCGCCAGGTCCTGGACCGGTTGGACACCCACCGGGACCGGGGGCTTACCGAGGCCGAGGCCGCCCGGCGGCTAAGGGAGTACGGGGAAAATCGCCTGGAGACCGCCCGGCCCCCGGGGCTTCTCCGCCGGTGTCTGGCCCAGTTGAAGGATCCCATGATCCTGGTGCTCCTGGCGGCGGCGGGGTTGTCCTGGCTGGCCGGGGGCGGGCGGGACTGGCTGGACGCCGCCATTATCCTGGTCATCGTGGCGGTGAACACCGTGATCTCCGTTGCCCAGGAAGACAACGCCCGGAAGGCCCTGGAGGCCCTGGACAGGCTCTCCGCCCCCAAGGCCCGGGTGATCCGGGACGGGGAGGAACGGCGGGTGGACAGCGACGGTTTGGTGCCCGGGGACCTGATCCTGCTGGACGCCGGGGACCTGGTCCCCGCCGACGCCCGGGTTCTGTGGGAGGCGGGGCTCCAGACCGACGAGTCCGCCATGACCGGGGAGTCCATGCCCGTCCACAAGCGGAGCGGCGGGGGGCTGGCTCCGGACACCCCCCTGGCCGAGCGGCGGAACATGGTCCTCAGCGGTACCGTGGTCACCGTGGGCCGGGCCCGGGCCGTGGTCACCGCCACGGGGATGGACACGGAGATGGGGAAGATCGCCGGGCTCCTGCTGGACCACGCCCAGGGGGAGACTCCCCTCCAGCGGAAGATGAAGGAGGTCTCCCAGGTGCTGTCCCTGGTGTGCGTGGGGGTGTGCGCCCTGATGTTCGGGGTGGGGCTCCTCCAGCACCGGGACATCCCGGAACTCTTCCTCACCGCCGTGGCCCTGGCGGTGGCGGCCATCCCCGAGGGACTGCCCGCCATCGTGACCATCGTCCTGGCCATGGGGGTGGGACGGATGGCCCGGCGGAACGCCATCATCAAGCGGCTGCCGGCGGTGGAGACCCTGGGCTGCGCCTCGGTGATCTGCTCCGACAAGACCGGCACCCTCACCCAGAACCGCATGACCGCCGCCGCCCTCTGGCCGCCGGTGCCGGTGCTGGAGGAGCGGATCCTGCTGCTGGGGACCCTGTGCTCCGACGCCAAGCGGGGGAAGGGAGAGACCTTCACCGGGGACCCCACCGAGACCGCCATCGCCGTCCGGGCCCTGGAGGCGGGACTGGACAAGGGGACGCTGGAGAGTCAGTACCCCCGCCGGGGGGAGGCCCCCTTTGATGCCGGGCGGAAGCGGATGGCCACCTGCCACAGCGGACCCGACGGTGGGGGGCTGGTGGCCGTCAAAGGCGCCCCGGAGTCGGTGCTCTCCCGATGTACCGGGATTCTGGGGCCCTTCGGGATCCGGCCTCTGGACCAGACCGACCGCCGCCGGATCCAGGAGCAGTGCGCCCGGATGGCCAACAAGGCTCTGCGGGTCCTGGCGGTGGCCCAGCGGGAGGACCGGGACCGCCCCAGGCAAATGACCCCGGAGGAGCTGGAGCGGGACCTGACCTTTGTGGGGCTGGTGGGCCTGCTGGACCCGCCCCGGCAGGAGGTGAAGGAGGCGGTGGGCCGGTGCGCGGGGGCAGGGGTCCGGCCGGTGATGATCACCGGGGACCACAAGGACACCGCTGTGGCCATCGCCCGGGCGCTGGACATCCTCCGCCCCGGCGACCGGGCCATCGACGGGCCGGGGCTGGACCTGCTGCCCCAGGAGACCCTGGAGGAGAACATCGAGAAGTTCTCCGTCTACGCCCGGGTGACCCCGGAGCATAAAATGCGCATCGTGAGGGCCTGGCAGAAGCGGGGCCATGTGGTGGCCATGACCGGTGACGGGGTCAACGACGCCCCGGCCCTCCGGGCGGCGGACATCGGCTGCGCCATGGGGAAGACCGGCACCGACGTGGCCAAAAGCGCTTCGGACATGATCCTCACCGACGACAACTTCGCCACGGTGGTCGCGGCGGTGGAGCAGGGGCGGGGCATTTACGCCAACATCCGCAAGGCCATCCACTACCTGCTCTCCTGCAACATCGGGGAGATTTTGGCCATCTTCACCGCCACGGTGCTGCCCTTCCTGGAGGCCCCCCTGACCCCGGTGCAGCTTCTCTGGCTGAACCTGGTCACCGACTCCCTGCCCGCCTTGGCCCTGGGGATGGAGCCGGTGGAGAAGGGGGTCATGGACCGCCCGCCCCGGGGACGGCGGGAGCCCCTGTTCTCCCGGGCCTTCTCCCTGCGGCTGGCCTGGCAGGGGGTCCTGGTGGGCGGGCTGACCCTGGCGGCCTACGTTCTGGGGCTGTACCGGTTCGGCAGCCCGGCGGTGGGGAACACCATGGCCTTTGCCACCCTGACTCTGTCCCAGCTGTTCCACGCCTTTGACGTGCGCAGCCAGGAGACCGGCCTGCTGGAGCTGGGGGTGTTCTCCAACCCGGCCATGAACCGGGCCTTTCTGGCGGGGCTGGCCTTGCAGCTGGCGGTGCTGCTGGCGCCGCCCCTTCAGGGGGCCTTCGGGGTGGTGAGCATGGTCCCGGCGGCCTGGGGGGCGGTGCTGGGGCTGGCGGTGACGCCCCTGGTGGTGTGCGAGGGGGTGAAGGGGATCGAGCGGAGGAGACGGGTCACGGCAAAGGAAACCCAGGCTGTTTCCGTTCCGTGAGTCGATTACCTCCGGGCATCAAAGGGCGCTGACGCCGCGCAGTACACATGATCCCCCCGGGGCACCACCAGGACGCCGTCCCTTCCGCCCCGCCTGGTGACCAACAGACACCGAAACACGTTCCCTGTGCCGCACAAGGGGGCGTGTTTTTCCAAAAAGGCCCGGTCGGCCAGCAGATCCTCGGTAAAATTTTCAAAGTCGAACCCGGACAGCGTGACCCGGGCTGTGATCTCATAGGGCCGCTCCTCCCCCAGGGCGTGGGGACGCCGCAGATCGGAGAGACGGCGGGGGAAGAAAACGAAATAGGCGTGATTCATTTCGCAAAACTCCGATATGGGGATTATATCCCCTTAATACTGAGGATTATAGCCCCCATAATGACAGAAGTCAAGAAAGGGGGCGGCGGGATGATCACCTTCGACCGGCTGTGGAAAACCATGAAGGAGAAAGGCGTTTCCACCTATCAGCTTCGGGAAACCGGCGGCATTGACAGCAAGACCGTTCGTCGGCTTCGGGCCAACGAAAACGTGGAGACAAAGACCCTGGACCGCCTCTGCGCCGCCCTGGACTGCGGTCTGGAAGACATAGCGGAATACAAAAAAGACGGAGCTGACCCGGCGTGAAGAAACCGCCGGGTCTTTTTTCATTTTTCCTTGACGTACCCCCCGCACCTCGATATAATACATAGGATAGCCAATCATGTTCACAAACCACGGAAGTGGTTTAGGGCATCACCGCACAATTCATGGCACGCGTATCGCCTGCGGATTGTTCTGGCATATTTCACAAAAATGCTCGGAAATCCACAAAGGATTCCCTGCGCTTTTTGCTTCATCTGCCAAAAAATCCGCCGATGCGCTCCGCATACCAGAATGATACGGTAATGCCCTGGATATATTTTTGAAAGGAGTCATTTCCCATGGCCAACGATCGCGTATTCAATTTCTCCGCAGGCCCCTCCATGCTTCCTCTGGAAGTCCTCCAGCGCGCAGGTGCTGAGATCACCAACTATCAGGGCTCCGGTATGTCCGTCATGGAGATGAGCCACCGCTCCAAGGTGTTCATCAAGATTTTCGATGAGACCCAGGCGAAACTCCGCAAGCTCATGAATGTCCCCGAGGGCTACAAGATCCTCTTCCTCCAGGGCGGCGCCACCATGCAGTTCGGCATGATCCCCCTGAACCTTATCTCCAAGACCGGCAAGGCCGACTACGCCGTCACCGGTCACTTCGCAAACCTGGCCATGAAGGAGGCAAAAAAGTACGGCACCGTCAACATCGCCGCCTCCTCCGAGGATAAGAAGCACATCTACATCCCCAGCCAGGACCAGCTGAAGCTGGACCCCGAGGCTTCCTACTTCTATTACTGCTCCAACAACACCATCGAGGGCACCGAGTGGCAGTACGTCCCCGAGGTCTCCGTGCCTCTGGTCTGCGACATGTCCTCCGACATCCTCTCCCGTCCCGTGGACGTGAGCAAGTTCGGCATCATCTACGCCGGCGCCCAGAAGAACATGGCCCCCGCCGGCCTCACCGTGGTCATCATCAAGGAAGAGCTGGCCGGCCACGAGATGCCCATCACCCCCGCTATCATGAACTACAAGTCCATGATCGACAAGGACTCCATGTACAACACGCCTCCCTGCTGGTGCATCTACATGCTGGGCCTGGTGTGCGACTGGCTGGAGAGCGTCGGCGGCCTGGAGGGCATGGAGAAGCGCAACGTGGCCAAGGCCAACATGCTCTACAAGACCCTGGAGGACACCAAGCTCTTCAAGCTCTCCGCCGAGCCCGAGGCCCGTTCCTTCATGAACGTCACCTTCCGCACCGGCAACGACGACCTGGACGCCAAGTTCGTGGCTGAGTCCGTGGAGCGGGGCTTCACCAACCTGAAGGGCCACCGGTCCGTGGGCGGCATGCGGGCCTCCATTTACAACGCCGTGCCCACCGAGGGCGTGGAGGCGCTGTGCGACTTCATCCGCGACTTCGACAAAAACAACTGAGTTGCCTGCCAGAGGCATCTGTTGACAAAAGGAGGCAGCGACCGCGCCAGCCTCTCGGCCCCCCTTGCCAAGGGGGGCTGTCAGCGAAGCTGACTGGGGGGTGGAGACGCAGAGGAACGGACTTTCGTTGCGTATAAGAAGCGATGCGTTCTGTCTCCTGTCGTAACGATCATTCTCTCTGCAACGCAGCCACCCTTCCGTCATTTGCTTCGCAAATGACACCTCCCCTTGGCAAGGGGAGGCAGGGAATAGGTTGGTCCATTCGGACTGATCTTATGATTATCCATTGAAAGGAACTGGTTTCCATGTACAAAGTAAAGACCATGAACAAGATCTCCAAGATCGGCCTGGCCCAGTTGGACGACCGCTTCGAGATCAGCGATACCATGGAGCATGAGGACGCCATTCTGGTCCGCTCCGCCAAGCTCCACGACTACGACTTCCCCGCCGAGCTCAAGGCCATCGCCCGGGCCGGCGCAGGCGTCAACAACATCCCCCTGGACCGCGCCGCCGAGGCCGGCGTGGTGGTCTTCAACACTCCCGGCGCCAACGCCAACGGCGTCAAGGAGCTGACCATCGCCGCCCTGCTGCTGGCCTCCCGGAAGATCGCCCAGGGCATCGGCTGGGTGAAGGAGCAGTCCGCCGCCGGCGCTGACATCGCCGCCGTGGTGGAGAAGGGCAAGTCCGCTTACGTCGGTCCCGAGATCGGCGGCAAGACCCTGGGCGTGGTGGGCCTGGGCGCCATCGGTGTGCTGGTGGCCAACGCCGCCGCCGCCCTGGGCATGAAGATCGTGGGCTATGATCCCTTCCTGTCCGTGAAGAACGCCCTGGACCTGACCCCCGGCACCGAGATCGTCTCCACTCTGGATGAGCTCTACGGCAAGGCCGACTACATCACCCTCCACCTGCCCATGAACCCCCAGACCAAGGGCACCGTCAACGCCGCCGCCTTCGCCGCCATGAAGGACGGAGTGCGCATCGTGAACCTGGCCCGGGGCGAGCTGGTGGACACCGCCGCCCTGAAGGACGCCCTGGAGAGCGGCAAGTGCGCGGCCTACGTCACCGATTTCCCCAACAGCGAGACCGCCGCTCTGGACGGCGCGGTGTGCATCCCCCACCTGGGCGCTTCTACCCCCGAGAGCGAGGACAACTGCGCCATGATGGCTGCCCGTCAGGTCCAGGATTATCTGGACAACGGCAACATCGTCAACTCCGTGAACCTGCCTGTTCTGTCCATGGCCTGGGCGGCCAAGAACCGGGTGTGCGTCATCGCCAAGGGCGCGGACGCCGCTGCCGTCACCGCCGCGGTGCCCTCTCCCGCTGCCACCGCCTCCAAGACCCGGGGCGACTACGCCTACTTCCTCCTGGACACCGACGCCGACGTGGACGCCGCCAAGGTGGAAGCCGTCCCCGGCGTCATCAAGGTCCGGGTCCTGAGCAAGTAAGGAGCGCCGGTATGTCCAAGATCCATCCCACCGCCTGGGTGGCCCCCGGGGCCTTCCTCCGGGGAGACGTGACCCTGGGCGAGCAGGTCAGCGTCTGGTACAACGCCGTCCTCCGGGCCGACCAGGAGAAGATCATCGTCGGCAAGGGGAGCAACATCCAGGACAACTGCGTCATCCACGGGGACCCCGGCCATGACGTGGTCATCGGGGAAAACGTCACCGTGGGCCACGGGGCCATTCTCCACGGCTGCACCGTGGAGGACCAGTGCCTCATCGGCATGAACGCCGTGGTGCTGGACAACACCGTCATCGGCAAGGGCTCCATCGTGGGAGCCGGCGCGGTGGTGGGCTCCGGCCAGACCATCCCGCCCCGCAGCCTGGTGCTGGGGGTGCCGGCCAAGGTGAAAAAGACCCTCACCGAGGAAGAGTCCGCCGGAAACCTGGAGAACGTGGAAGAATACTTCGGCCTCATGGCCCAGGCCATGGCTGACCCGGACAACAACCAATAACAAAACGGCAAGGGGCGGGATTCCCGCCTCTTGCTTTTCTACCCGGAAAAAGAAAGGAAGATCCCCATGGACCACGCTCTGACCAAACCGGAATACTTTACCCTGGCCGACGACGACGGGACGGCGGTCCGGGGGGCGGACCAGGACTGGTTCCGGGACGTGTGGCAGCGCCGGGCCGGGTGCGGTCCCACCGCCGCCGCCATGATCCTGGACTATCTCTCCGCCGCCCATCCCGGCCTGGACGCCCTGGCCGCCGGAGGCGGGCGGACCCGAGGGGACTTTCTCGCCTACATGGAGGCGGTGTGGGACTACGTCACCCCCGGCACCATGGGGCTTGACAAGGCGGAGAATTTCGCCCTGGGCTGCCGCAGCTTTGCCCTGTCCCGGGGGGCGGTGCTGGACAGCCAGATCCTGCCGGTGCCCCGGAAGGGGAGGGGGGAGCGGCCCGACCTGTCCCGGCTGCGGGCCTTTCTGGTCCGGGCCCTGGAGGAGGACACCCCGGCGGCCTTCCTCAACTACTCCAACGGGGATCTGCGCAACCTGGACAGCTGGCACTGGGTGGCCCTCATCGCCTGCGCCGGGGAGGGCCAGGAGCTGACCGGCACCATCCTGGACGGCGGAGAGGAAAAAACGGTGGACCTGGCCCTTTGGCTGGAGACCAGCCTGCTGGGGGGCGCCTTCGTCCGGGTGTTTCCCGACCCGGCAGTCTACCGGGGATAACAGAAAAGGAGCGATACGACCATGGACATTGCAAACATCCTGTCCCACGTGGACCACACCCTGCTCAAGCCCGAGGCTACCTGGGACCAGATCAAGACCCTCTGTGACGAGGCCATGGAGTTCGGCTGCGCCACGGTGTGCATTCCGCCGGCCTGGGTCAAGCCCGCGGCGGACTACGTCCAGGGGTATCTGAAGATCTGCACGGTCATCGGCTTCCCCAACGGCTACAGTACCACCGCCTCCAAGCTCTTCGAGACCAAGGACGCGGTGGAGAACGGGGCCAGCGAGATCGATATGGTGGTCAACGTGGGCATGGTGAAGGACCGGAAGTGGTCCGACCTGACCCAGGAGGTCAAGGGCGTGAAGGCCGCCTGCCTGGGCCGCCCCCTGAAGGTCATCATCGAGACCTGCCTCCTCTCCGACATGGAGAAGGTCCGGCTGTGCCAGCTGCTGACCCGAGCCGGGGCGGATTACGTGAAGACCTCCACCGGCTTTTCCACCGGCGGTGCCACCCGGGAGGACGTGGCGCTCCTCCGGGAGAATCTCCCTGAGGAGGTGTCCATCAAGGCCTCCGGCGGCATCCGCACCCTGGAGGACGCCCAGGCCTTCCTGGACCTGGGCGCCGACCGCATTGGCGCCAGCGCCCTGGTAGACGCGGCCAGGAACGCCGGGGGGTAACAACGAAACAGACGAAAAAGGGCCTGCTGCAAAAGAGAGCCCTCTCCGTCACGGCTACGCCGTGCCACCATGAATCAATGTGGCTTCGCATTGATCCAATCAAACAGTCCCCCGGACTGTTTGACTCCCAAAGGGGGAGGCAAGAATTAGTGCATCTTTGCGAAGTTGCTCTAACTCTTGGCTCTCCCTCTGGGAGAGCTGGCATTCGCGCAGCGAATGACTGAGAGGGCTCCTTTTATCTTTTGCAACAGGCCCTTTTTGCTGAATTGATCTGGATAAGCGGGGTCCAAAAAGTCTTAAAACCCGAAGCCGAAGCTGCCGAAGGGCCAGTAGTAATTGCCGCCCTGCTGCTGTTGCTGTTGTTGCTGCTGCTGGTACTGCTGCTGCTGTTCCTCCTGGCGCTTTTTGGTGATCTCCTCGCTGAGCTTCTGGGTGGCGGCCTCCGCGTCGGCGGTCTGCTCGCCCATGACCACGGTGAGCTCCTTGGTCTCGCCGTTGCGGTAGATGGTGAAGGACACTTCCTCCTCGGGCTTGGTCTGGTTCAGGGCCGTGGACAGGGCGCCGCCGGAGGGGGTCTCGGTGTCGTTTACCTTGGTGATGATGTCCCCCTCCTGGAGACCTGCCTTTTCCGCCGCCAGACCGGGGGTGACCCCCAGCACCGGCACGCCGGCGGGGACGCCGTAGGCCTGGGCAGCGGTGCTTACGCCGTTCTGGTCCATGACGATGCCCAGATAGGGCTTGCCGGTGACATAGCCCTTCTCCACCAGGTCGCTGACCATGGTGGACACGTCGTCCATGGGGATGGCGAAGCCGATGCCCTCCACCGAGGCGGAGGAGGTGTATCCGCTGGAGGAATACTTGGCGGAGACGATGCCGATGACCTCCCCGTGGGTGTTGAACAGGGGGCCGCCGGAGTTGCCGGAGTTGATGGCGCAGTCGGTCTGGATCATGTTCATCTTCCGGCCGTCGGACATGGTGATGACCCGGTTCATGGCGGAGATGATGCCCTGGGTCTCGGTGAAGGTCAGCTCGCCCAGGGGATTGCCGATGGCGATGACCTGCTCGCCCACCTTCATGTCGCTGGACTTGCCCAGGACCACCGGGGTCAGGCCTTTGGCGTCGATCTTGATAACGGCGATGTCGTTTTCCTCCTCGCCGCCCACCAGAGTGGCGGGGTAGGTGGTGCCGTCGTTGAAGGCCACGGTGATGGCATTGGCCTTGTCGATGACGTGGTAGTTGGTGAGGATATAGCCGTCCTCGGTGATGATGAAGCCGGAGCCCGCCGCCGCGCCGGTGACGGTCTGGCCCCAGATGTTGGTGGTGACGATGTCCACGGTGATGCCCACGGTGGAGTTGACGTAAGAGGCGTAGATCTCAGCGGGGTCCATCTCCGCGCTGGTGTCGGCGGTGCGGGTGGCCACCTCGGTGGGAGCCCGGTCCCCGGTGGTCAGGGAGACGGCCTGGCTGGCGTTGTTCCCGGCGATGTGGGAGACCGCCGCGCTGCCCAGCCCCCCCAGCAGGGCGCACACCAGGCACAGGGCCACCACTCCCGCGGCGCCCATGCTCCGCTTTTCCCGGTTTTTCTTCGGGGGCTTCTGCTGGCGGGAGGGTCCTCCGGCAGGGGGCTCCCGATGGGGGGGCAGGTGAGAGGCGCCGGAGTCGGCAGGCCGGCTCTGGGCCTGTCGGGGCTCCGCCTGGGGAGCGGGATCCGGGGCGGGGGGCGTGGGCTGGGCGTTCCAGCCGGTGCCCTGAGGCTCTATGGGTGTCTCGGCGGGCGTTTGGGGCGCGCCGGTATAGTCGTTGCGGTTGTTTTCATCCATGACGCATTCCTCCTTGTTTCCTTCGGTAGAGTATACGACTCATTTGTTAAAAAATCGTGACGTCTTATGGCGGATTTTTTGAACAAGAGAAATTTTCCGGATGGTCCGGAAAAGGAAAAAAACCGCCTGAATCCTCAGACGGTTTTGTTCGATGTTCGCCAATTACTGCGGGAGCTTGTTCAGACGCAGGGTCATCTTGCTCTTGCGGTTGGCCGCGGTGTTCTTATGCAGGAGACCGCGGGCAGCGGCCTGATCCACAGCCTTGACCGTGGCCTTGTATTCCTTATCGGCCTCGACGCGGTTGCCTTCATTGATCGCAGCGTCAAAACGCTTCAGCTGCGTCTTGAGAGCGGACTTCGCGGCCTTGTTGCGGGCGGCCTTTGCCTGATTGACCAGAACACGCTTTTTTGCAGACTTGATATTCGGCAAACCAAACACCTCCTCCGATGGATAAAATTTCAGTCACAAACGTGCAAAAGTTCTGTGCGAGAATGTATTGTAGCACAGTCCAATGGAAATTGCAACTGTTTTTTTGCGAAAATCCCGGGTTTTTCTTGATCTTTTTGGGGGATGCTAAACATTGTGTCAATCTTGACAGCAGGCCACCATATCTGGTGGGAAAGGAGCGCGGTATGGACCGAACAAGAAAGCTGGATCTGGCCCTGGAGGCCCGGGAGTGGGCCGCCGGGGCGGGAGAGGTGCCCGGGGTGGAGCTGACGGAGGAGACCCGTCTGGGCCTGGGACTGACCCGGGTGCGGGTGACCGGCCGGGCGGGGGAGGAGGCTCTGGGCAAGCCCCGGGGGACCTATCTCACCCTGGACCTGCCCGCCCTGCCCCGGGACCGGAAGGAGATCCTCCGGGCGGCGGCGGCGGTGGCCTCTCTGGTGGAGGAGCTGGTCCCCAGGGAGGGGCCGGTGCTGGTGGCGGGGCTGGGCAACCGCCGGGTGACTCCCGACGCCATCGGCCCCCGGACCGCTGAAGGCCTGCTGGTGACCCGCCATCTCCGGGATGTGCTGCCCCAGGCGGGGCTGCGGCCGGTGTCGGCCCTGTCCGCCGGAGTCATGGGCACCACGGGGATGGAGAGCGGGGAGCTCATCGCCGCGGCGGCAAAGCGGCTGGCCCCGGCCTGCGTGGTGGCGGTGGACGCCCTGGCGGCCCGGCGGCAGGAGCGGGTGTGCCGGACCATCCAGCTCTCCGACGGGGGCATCGTCCCCGGGTCCGGGGTGGGCAACGCCCGGATGGCCCTGGACCGGGAAAGTCTGGGGGTGCCGGTGATCGCCGTGGGGGTGCCTACGGTGGTGGAGGCGGGCACCCTGTGCCTGGACCTGCTGGACGGGGACTTCGACCCGTCGGTATTCCGACAGGAGGGGGCGGAGTGGTTCGTCACCCCCCGGAGCATTGACCAGGAGGTGGACTGCCTGTCCCGGGTGCTGGCCCTGGGGCTCAGCGCCGGCCTGCAGCCCAACCTGTCTGTGGAGGAGGCGGAGGACTGGCTGGCGTAGGGCCCTTACGGGTCCTGAGGGCTCCAGCTGGCCTGGACGGCGTCGATCTGGAGCCGCCCGGGGACCTTCACCGCCACCTGGTACTGGTCCTCGTAAACGATCTCCCCGGGGGTGTTGGTGTAGACCAGGTAGAAGGGGTGATGATACCGCTCCAGCAGCCAGAGGGCGGGGCGGATCATCTTCATCATCTCCTGGGAGTTCTCGGTCTTGAAGAAGCAGACCACCGCCTCCTGGTTCTTGCACTGCGGGGGCCAGGGGAGGTTTTCCGCGAACCAGTCGTCCAGCTCCCGGTAGAGGTCGGCGTCCTCCTGGTCCATGATGTCATCCTGGATCAGCTGCCAGCACATGCTGAAGATCCCCTTGGCGTACAGGGTGTTGGCGGCCAGCTCCTGGCCCTGGATGCGGACATATTTAAACTGCATATTCATGGCTTGGTCTCCTGTTCTGTATGGTCACCGGGGCGGAAGGAAGCTCTGAGGGGGAACCGGGCCTCGAAGGCGGTCAGAATGGCCTTCTGGCGGCGGTCCAGGAAGGCCAGGGCCTGCTGCCGGAGCCGAGCGGGGACGCCGTAATAGGCCTCCGCCATGCTGCCGGTGATGGCCCCGATGGTGTCGCTGTCGCCCCCCAGGGAGATGGCCCCCCGGACGGCGTCCTCAAAGTCTGTGGACTCAAAGAAGGCGGCGAAGGCCTGGGGGACGCTGCCCTGGCAGGAGATGTCAAATTCGTAGGCGGGCCGGATCTGGTCCAGGGTGAAATCAATGGTGTAGTAATGGGCCTGAATATGGGCCCGGAGGTCCGCCATGGACGCGCCGGTCCGGGCCAGATAAATGGAGGAGGCCACGGCCCGGGCGGCCTTCATGCCCTCGGGGTGGTCGTGGGTCACCCCGGTGACCTGGTCGGCCAGGAACAGGGCCTCCTCCAGGCTGGCGGCGGCCAGCCCGCAGGGACTCACCCGCATAGCCGCGCCGTTGCCGTAGCTGTGGTAGGGCCGGGGATCGGGGCTCTGGAGCCACTGGCCGAACCGGCCGCCGTATCCGGCGTCGGGATAGGCCCGGCCCAGCGCCCGCATGGCGCGGACGGCCTGGCGGCTCAGGTCGTCATAGGTCCCGCCGCAGGCCAGGATGGCGTCGGCCACGGCCAGGGTCATGACGCTGTCGTCGGTGACCCGGCACCCCTGGTCCGGGGGCAGGAAGGCAAAGTCCTTAGATTTGGTGGGGGTCCGCTCAAACCGGGACCCGGCGATGTCTCCGATGATGGCGCCCAGCACGGGACCACGCTCCTTTCCGTCTCTCCGCGGGGGCGGAGAGGGTTTAATTATACTATTATAACATAGAGATCGGATTTGTGGAATTGAAATCCGGGAAAAAAGCAAAAAACCGCCGCCGTCCGAAGACGGCGGCGGGGCAGGGAAACGCGGGATCAAACCGGCGCCTGATAGACCACAAAGGTGTCCGACACCTTCACCCCGTCCGCCCGGGTGCCGGTGGTGCTGAACTGAAAGACCAGCCAGGGCTGTTTCTTTCCGTTGCTGTCGGTGAAGGTCTCCTTGGCGGCGGCCTTGGCGGCGTTCTGGTCGAAGGTGACCTCGATGTACCCGAAGCCGCCGGAGGACACGCCGATGGAGGCCAGATATTTGCTCACGGCCTGGGGCCCGTCGGGCTGCATGGTGCCGATGGGGGCCACGCCGTTGACGGTGACCTTGTTGACCTTGAAGCTGGAGAAGGTGCCGGGGCTGCCCTTCACGGGGTAGAACAGGAAGGAGGTGTACCCCGCCTGGGTGTCCACGATGGCGCAGCCCCAGACCACCAGGTTTTTGTCCGTGATAACCTTGCTGGCCACCAGGTATTCCAGCAGGTTTTGATTGCCGCTCTTCCGCTGGGCGGTGAGGGCGTTGGCGGAGACCACGGCGGCGTCCCCCCGGAGGAAGGCGGATTTGGCGTTGTACTCCCCGGAGGTGATGCCCAGGCTGTCGGTAAGGGTCCAGGCGGAGTTCCAGAAGAAGTCGGTGCCGTCCTGATAGCCCAGGGCCCGGAGGACGAAGGTCAGGTACTGGGCGGCGGTGACCGGGTTGGCCGAGCCGAACAGAGAGTCAGAGACGCCGTTGGTCAGGCCCTGGCGGTAGGCGTAGCTCACATAGGGCCGGGCCCAGTCGGGCACGTCGGTGAAGGGCATGGCCTGGACGGATTTCATGGCCTGGTCCTCTGCCCCCAGCAGGCGGACCAGCATGGTGACGGCCTCCGCCCGGTTGGGGGCCCGGTTCAGGGAGAACTCGGGGGTGCCGTCGGCCTTGGTGCCGGTGCCCTTGAACAGGCCCAGGTCATAGAGCAGCTGGGCGGAGCCCTGGGCGGTGACCGGGTCGGCGGCCCGGGCGGGAAGGGCGAGGACGCTGGCTGCCAGCAGCAGGGCCAGCAGGAGAGAGCAGATTCGTTTCATGATGCTTCCTTTCTCGCAAAGAGGGAAGGGATGGGATACATTATATAATATCTGTCCGGAAAAGGGTTGTCAAGTGGCATAGTTTTCAGGGGACCGGCCCATACTAGGGGGGAGAACACGGAGAGGAAGTGGAAACCATGGCCCTGCTTGGCCCCGATCCGGCCTCTGTGCCGAAGCACCCTCCCAAGGCCCCCCGGGTCCCCGGCCCCCTCACCGGCTCCGCCCTGGCGGACTGGTTTGACCGCTGCGCCGACTTCGACCGGCGGCCCGTCCTCATCGGCGGAGACCCGGAGAAAGCGGCCACCGCCTACTTTATCCAGGGCCAGGTGCGCACCGAGCGGATGAACGACTACATCCTCCGTCCCCTGGCCCAGAGCCCCGTCCTGGCCGCCGCCGACCGGAAGACCGCCCTGGACCGGATGCTCCGGGGGGCGGTCTACAGCCAGACGGCCCAGGCGGTGACCACCCTGGACCAGGCGGTCCGGGCCCTGGTGGACGGGGCGGTGGTGTTGGATTTCCCGGGGAATGGCACCATGGTGTCCTTCGCCGCGCCCACGGAGGAGAAGCGGTCGGTGAGCGCCCCGGAGGACGAGCCCTCGGTGATGGGGGCCAAGGACGCCTTTGTGGAGTCCCTGCGGACCAACACCTCCCTGGTCCGCCGCCGGCTCCGGGCCCCGGAGCTGCGGATCGCCGAGGTCACCGTGGGGCGGCAGAGTCTGACCCCGGTGGATATCCTGTCCATCCAGGGCCTCACCGACCCGGCCCTGGTGGCCGAGGTGAAACGGCGGCTGGAGGCCATGGACACCGACCAGCTGCTGGAGCCCGCCTGCCTGGAGGAGCAGCTGGTGGACGAGGTGGACACCGCCTTTCCCATGATGGTCTGCACCCAGCGGCCCGACCGGTTCTGTGCGGGGCTGACCGAGGGCCGGGTGGGGGTGCTGGCCGATGGCATCCCCCAGGGGTATCTCCTCCCCGGCACCGTGGGGCAGTTCCTCCGCACCGGCCAGGATCGGGCCCAGAACTGGATCGCCGCCTCCGCCCTTTCCGTCCTTCGATATGTGTGTATGCTGGTCTCCCTCTTCCTCCCGGCGGTGTACGTGGCGGCGGTGAACTTCCACCCGGAGATGCTTCCCGCCCGGCTGGCCTGGTCCATCTCCGAGGCCAAGGCCGACGTGCCCTTCTCCTCGGTCTTTGAGGTCCTCATCCTCCTGCTGGCCTTTGAGGTCCTCCAGGAGGCGGGCCTTCGTCTGCCGGGGCCCATCGGTCAGACCGTGTCCATTTTGGGGGGCCTGGTGGTGGGCTCCGCCGCCGTGGAGGCCCGGATCGTCTCCCCGGTGGTCCTCATCGTGGTGGCCCTGGCGGGGATCGCCGGGTACACCATGCCCAGCCAGCCCTTTGCCGCTGCCCTGCGGCTGTGGCGGTTCCTCCTGGCCATCTCCGGGAGCCTGGGGGGCCTGTTCGCGGTGGTGGCGGCGGCGGCGGCTCTGGTGTGCCGTCTGGCCCGGTTGGAGAGCTTCGGCGTACCCTATCTGGCCCCCTTCGCCGCCGCCGGGGATGAGCGGGACCGGGGGTACGGGGTGCTGCGGTGGCCGGTGGCTTGGGTGAAGCTGCGGCCCACCACCCTGCGGACCCGGAATCGGAGGAGACAGGGATGAGAAAACGGCCGATCCTGCTGATCCTGGCCCTGGCCCTCACCCTGGGGGGGTGCGCCGGGACCCCTCAGAGCCGGGAGGCCGGGAGCACTCTGGTGGTCAGCGTCCTGGGGGCGGACACAGCGGACGGGGCTCTGTGCCTCACCGCCGCTGCGGAGGTCCGTCAGGAGGGGGAGCCCGCCCGGAGCGTGGGGACGGGTCCCACCCCCGCAGCCGCCATGGAGGCTCTGGCGGGGGGCGGGGACCAGGTGGTCAGTGCCGCCCATGTGGAGCACCTGCTCCTGGCGAAATCCGCCGGAGACCGGCTCCCCGCCTTGCTGGACTACGCCTTCCGGGACCCCCAGCAGAGCACCGAGACCCAGCTATGGGTGGTGGACGGGGCCCATTTGGACCGGTTGTTCCGGGGGAAGGAGGACCCGGTGCGGCGAATGGAGATCTTAAAGACCGCCGGGCGGGACCGGCAGGGCTTCTGCCCCGTGACCCTGCGGGAAGCGGCGGGGGCCCTGGCCCAGGGGGAGCCCGTTCTTCTGCCGGTGGTGGACCCGGAGACCCTGGACCGTACCGGTGCGGCGCTGTATGAAAACGGTCGGTTCACTGCCTGGCTGGACCGAGAGGAGGCCCTGGGGGCGGCCCTGCTGCTGGGCCAGCGGATCCACTGGACCGCCTCGGCGGAGGGGGCGTCCCTGTCCCTGCGGCCCGTCCGGTGTCGGCTGATCCCCCGGTGGACGGAGGACCGGCTGTCGCGGCTGTCGGTCCGATGCGTTCTGGAGGGAGTGCGCACCGGCGGGGGGAACGGAGGAACCCAGGCTCTGGAGGAGCAGACGGAGCAGGCGGTGACCGTCGCGCTGACCCGTCTTCAGGAGGCCGGGGCGGGGCGGATGCTTCTTGGCCGGGCCGGGCTCTGCCAGCCCGGACGGTGGCGGACCCTGTCGGCCCAGTGGGACCGGCTGTTCTCCGGCCTGCCCACGTCGGTTTCGGTGACCATTCTGGAGGACCCGTGACCGGCCGACGATGGAGATACCATATAAAACGGAGGAGGAACGCCTATGCCATCCCGAAAGCCCGCCCCCGGCCAGCTGGCGGGGATCGTCCTGCTGGCGCTGTTCACCCTGGGGACGGAGACCCTGCCTGACCGCCTGGCCGCCGCCGGTGGAGGAGCCTGGCTGTGTCCGCTGCTGTCGGGCGGAGCGGTGCTGGCGGCGGCGCTGTTGTTGATCCGGCGTCCTCTGGCGGGGCGGGTGCTGCTGTCGGGAAGGGAGCATCCCCTGGGAGCCCGGGCGGCGGCGGTCCTTCTGTTGGTGACAGGGTTGGGGATCACAGCGGCTCAGGCGGTCCGAGTGGCCCTGCGGCTCTCAGAGGATCTCCGGGGCTCGCCCCTCCTGCTGACGGCGGCGCTGTTGGCTCTGGCGGCCTGGATGGCGGCGGGAGGACTGGCGGCCTTAGGGAGGGCCTGTCAGATCTTCGTCCTGGCGGTGGGCCTGACCTTCTTTTTTGTTGCCCTCTTCGGTCTGCCCGGCCTGCGGTGGGACTGGCTGCTGCTGTGGAGCGGGGAGAATCTTCGGGCCCTTCCCCGGGGCGGAGCGATGACGGCGCTGGCCCTGTCGCCAGGGCTGTACGCCCTGGTGCTGCTGGAGGACCTGGAAGGGGAGCAAGGGGCCCGGGGCTGCGTTTTGCGGCGGATTGCTGCCCTGTTTCCGCTGCTGGCCTTAGGGACCCTGCTGGTGACGGGCCGCCTGGGGCCGGGTCTGGCAGAGGCGGTCCGGCGGCCCTTTTTTCAGATGGTCTCCGGCCTGGGGTTCCAGGGGGCCTTTCAGCGGCTGGAGGAGCTGGTATCCGCCCTGTGGCTGCTGGGGGATCTGGCCCTGCTGGCTCTGCTGCTGCTCTGCCTGCGCAGGCTGCTTGTCAAGGCGCGGCCAGGGCGGGAGACCGCGAGCCAGGTCTGGCTGCTGGCCGGGGCGGTGCTGGCAGCGGCGGGGGCCTGGCTCCGTTGGGGCGGGACTGAGATGGTGGTCGCCCTGTGGGTGCCGGAGCTCTTGGCGGGGGCCGGTTTGCTGGCCCTGGCGGCAAGGGGAAAAACTTTTGAAAAAATGAAAAAAGGGGGTTGACAAACCGGGTGGACGGTGGTATTCTATCCAAGCTATCGCAAACGGCGAGTGAAAAACGGAACAAAATCAAGAAAGTTTTTCTTGACAAACCGTGGCGGATTTGGTACAATAAATCCCGCGCTCGCGAGAGGGCGTGCACCTTGTAAATTAAACAACGTAAGAGAAACACGAAGCACCAGAAACGGACATTAAGTTGTCCACGAAGCTTTAAAAAATGGCTTTGTGGGGCAACGTCTTATTTCTTTGAAGCTTAGATTTAGCTTCAATAAAGTGATTTGAACAGCCTTGGCTGTTTAGATACCATTTTATTGAGAGTTTGATCCTGGCTCAGGATGAACGCTGGCGGCGTGCTTAACACATGCAAGTCGAACGGAGACCCCTTGAACGAGTTTTCGGACAAGTGATAGGAATTCTTAGTGGCGGACGGGTGAGTAACGCGTGAGGAACCTGCCTTGGAGAGGGGAATAACACAGAGAAATTTGTGCTAATACCGCATGATGCAATTCTATCGCATGGTAGTGATTGCCAAAGATTTATCGCTCTGAGATGGCCTCGCGTCTGATTAGCTGGTTGGCGGGGTAACGGCCCACCAAGGCGACGATCAGTAGCCGGACTGAGAGGTTGGCCGG